>Ga0209521_10000592_pt1 | contig 28307 bp, 25 predicted proteins | sample Rifsed19ft4_FD_184016 | JGI IMG/M metagenome (GOLD analysis project Ga0209521, IMG submission 184016) | Soil microbial communities from Rifle, Colorado, USA - sediment 19ft 4 (version 2) | ecosystem: Environmental > Terrestrial > Deep subsurface > Rock core/Sediment | place: Rifle, Colorado...
ATTGTTATTCTCCTTAACAAGTGGTATTATTTGCAAAATTTCGGGGTAAACAGAAAATGCCTGCCTTAAAAAAGGAAAGCTTAGAGAAATATTTTTCCTCCCTCTACAAGGGTCAAGTACATATAATTTCCATAAGTGAAATCGGTAGAGCAGAGACTGAGGATCTTAAAGGTTTTGGTTATGGTGTACCATACATTCTAAGATTTTCTGTGAACAATGAGGTAAAGAGCGTTGTACTTGAGACCATGTCGCCGAATTCATTTGGCCATGACCACTTTTCTGACAGGGCACAGAACTTATTATGGAATCACTCTTCATTCAACCGTTTACCACGGCATGTACGGTCTGTAGACGTGGGGGCATTTACGCCTGAAGGCAATATCATTTCTGCAGGTGAGGCTGAGGAATTTTTTATTGTCACTGAATTTGCCGAGGGTAAGGGCTATAACAAGGACCTGGAGAGCTTACTGAACACTGAAAGGTCTGAAGTCCTTGATGAAGCAAGGGCAAAGGCACTTGCAGAATACATAGTCTCCATACATAAGGTTAAGATAAATGCACCCCATCTTTATACCAGGAGGATAAGGGATCTTATAGGTCATGGTGAGTGCATAATGGGGCTTATTGACAATTACAAGACTGGTTATGAGTTTATCACTGAAGAACTGCTTCAGAAGATAGAAGAGGGTTGTGTCAGATGGAGGTGGAAGATAAAGGGAATGGGTAACCGGCTCTGCCAGGTTCACGGTGACTTTCACCCATGGAATATTCTCTTCAGAGAAGGCGTGGATTACACGGTACTCGACAGGGCAAGGGGGGAGTGGGGGGAACCTGCTGATGACGTTGCTACTATGGCCATAAACTACATATTCTTTTCAATTCAACGATATGGAAGGCTGGAAGGGGTTTTTGAGAGACTTTTTAATATCTTCTGGGAGACATATTTTAACAGTACCGGCGACGATGAGATGCTGAAGGTCATACAACCATTTTTTATATGGCGCGGGCTGGTAATTGGCAACCCTTTGTGGTATCCTTCATTGCCTGTTGACCGGCGGAGGAAGTTGTTTAATTTTATAGAAAATCTGCTTGGAGAGGATAAGTTCAGGCCGGAGAGGGTGAACGAGTATCTGGGATAAGGAAAAGGGTGGGTTTCAAATATGAACGAGGGCTTTGCAATATGGCTTACAGGGCTGCCGGCTTCCGGGAAGACGGCTGTGGCTGAAGTAATCATGAGAAGACTTGAGGAGTTCTATGACATGAAGATACAACACCTTGAATCTGATGCTCTTCGTAAGGTACTGACACCGGAGCCTTCATATTCCGTTATTGAAAGAGACTGGTTTTATGATGTTATGGTTTTTATGGGTAATATGCTGACTAAGAACGGCGTTAACATTATATTTGATGCTACAGGTAATAAGAGGGCACTCAGAGAGAAGGCACGAAATTCTATAGGTAAATTCCTTGAGGTTTATATCAGGTGTCCCCTTAATACTTGCAAGGAAAGAGACCCAAAAGGCATTTACAGGATGGCACAGCTTGGGAAGGCTGCCACAGTACCGGGTATACAGGATGTATATGAAGAACCTGAGTCGCCTGATATAATTATTGATTCAGACAAGGTTTCCCCTGAAACCGGGGCGGAACATGTGCTTGCTAAAATGAAGGAAAAACACTGGGTGTAAGACATCATGGCAGATATTTTCGTAGAACGTTTAAGTGGTCTGTCAGTTGGGGAACGGATGGTGGAGGTCGTCGAGCGTAAAGGGCTTGGACATCCGGACTCCATTTGTGATGCCATCATGGAAGAAATCTCCTTAGCCCTAAGCAGGGAATACATGAAACAATTTGGTGTCATATTGCACCATAATATAGATAAAGGCCTCCTCGTTGCCGGAGAAGTCGAAAGAAAATTTGGCGGGGGGAGGGTCGTAGAACCTATGCGGTTAATATTTGGAGACAGGGCAACATTCAAACTAAATGATATAGCTATACCAGTTAACGATATTGTAATAGACACGGCAAAACAGTGGCTTAGAGATAATCTGAGATTCATTAATCCTGATGAACATGTGAAATACCAGGTGGAGTTAAGGCCTGCTTCTGCTGAGCTGCAGGATATATTCAACCGGGGTAACGGGGGGTTTGTCGCTAATGATACATCTGCTGCAGTTGGTTACGCACCGTTCACTGACACAGAGAGTGTAGTGCTTGAAACTGAGATGTACCTGAATTCAAAGGGATTTAAGGAGCAATTTCCTGAAACCGGTGAAGACATTAAGGTCATGGGCTATAGACAGGGCAGAAAACTTATGCTCACAATAGCCATACCATTTCTTGACAGATACATAGCAAACGAGTATACATATTTTGACAAAAAAAGCGCTGTATCCAGGACGATTAATGATTTTGTCCTGACGAAATGCAGTAATTTTGATAAGGTAGACATATTTGTCAACACCCTTGATAAGGAGGGGAGAGGACTTGGGGGGATGTATCTGAGCGTTCTTGGGACATCCGCTGAAGATGCCGATTCCGGTGAGGTTGGCCGTGGCAATAGGGTAAATGGTATAATAGCCCTCAACAGGCCATCTGCTGCTGAGGCGGCTGCTGGAAAGAATGCCGTCAGCCATGTTGGCAAGATATATAATATACTAACCCACAGGATGGCACATACGATTTATGAAAGTGTAGACGGGATAAAAGAAATCTATGTATGGCTCGCAAGTCAAATCGGGAGTCCTGTCAGCGAGCCTGTACTTGCGTCTGCCCAGGTTTTGCTGGAACACCGGGCTTCAGGCTCGTCAATATCCAGGAAGATCAAAGAGATAATTGATAAGGAACTATCAGAAATAGATGGGTTTTGCAAGGAGTTGTTACAGGGAAAATATCCGGTATGCTGAGAATAGAGACCGATCCTTGAACCCCTTTATATGGAGGTAACTGCCCAATGATGTCAAATAAAAAGCAAGAAGCGCTCAAGAAGATGCTCACGGAAAAGAAGCTGGAAATATGGAATGATGTTAAGGATAAACTTTTTAAGCAACTCGGTAACGAGTATAGAAGCGAGATGGATACTGTACTTGATGAAGGTGACAAGGCCCTTAGTGACCTTGCGGAAGAAACAGGCCTCACATTAGTTGATCTTAGAAAAGGCACATTAGAGAAGATAGACCATGCACTAAAAAAACTCGAAGAAGGCACATATGGTATTTGTGAAGATTGTGGAAATGGCATAAGCGAACAGAGGTTAAAGGCCCTCCCATTTGCTGTCCATTGCGTGGAATGTAAGCAAAGGCGTGAGGAATTGGAACAGATTGAGAAGGAGCGTGAAAGATTCGGTGTGCCTCATTCATCTGAAACAGGTGAGGAGACAATATAGATTTACAGGTTTTTCAACTCATCAATGCCAAAAATATTGATCTTGCTTAAGTCACGACCTGGGAAGAAATTCATCAGTTGCCGCAGAAGGACTTTTTTGGGTGCAAAGCTTGCAAGGAACACATGAATCTTTCCCAGGGAGTGGTCGCGTATATCCTCTAAGAACTTAAGCTGGTGCTCTTTCTCTTTCATGTAGAACTTTACCTTACATTCATAACATTGACCGGCTTCCTTGTCAGGATCCCATGCACCAATATCTATCTTCTGTCCCTGATCCTTTGATCTGTCCCTCCTTGTGTCCCAGTCGTTAATCACAACATAGCAGTCCCTGCTGACTATATTCTTTGGGTTATATGAATAAAGCCCCTTAATCCTGTGATAGAGATAAACTTCAGGGAAGAGACTGCGTTTCTTACCGAGGATCGAAAGCCCTTCTTCCGTTTGAGAATAACTTGAATACAACGAAAAAAGGTGCTTAAAGAAGGTCATAAACAAACTGTCATTCTCCAGCATCTTTTTTTTTGCCCAAATCTTAACCTTATCAGGCATAGTTGTGACGCTGTTGAGATCCATCAGGTCTTTTTCTTTAAAGCAGAAACATATTATGGAGGCGTAGTTAGAGAAGTCATCTCCTCTCTTGGAGAGAAGAATTGAATTGATGGCAATTACATCTTCGTCAGACTCTAACTCTTGTAATAATTTTTCACTTCGTTTGTCTACGGGAAAGTCTACTTTCATTATTAAGCTCTATATTTTCCATAGCTATCCTTGGAGAAAATATTACAGGCGAAAAACCCATCTTATCAGTAATATGGGCGATTATTGCAGATGAATGCGGCAGACACTGGTTTATAATAGACAAGACATTTTTTTTAATATTAATAAGCTTCGTAATCTCAGTAGGAGACATCGGTTCCAGCAGCGCAATATTAGCACCTAACATAACCTCGATCTTAAATGGTCCTTCATCCGGAATAAAGGTTATCCTGTCTGTTATTACCACTGAGAAATGGTCACTTTTACGTTTAGGGATGTTTATCTTATGGGATACATTGCGCTTTAATTCTACCCGCTTTAAAGCATCTTCATTCATTGATGAGGACCTGCTCGCGTTAATATGCTGCAGGTAACAGTCAATGTCCATTATCTTGCTTATTATATCCATAGTCAGGGGAGTGACTTAGTGGATCCAAACAAAGGCCTGCGGCGCTCATCTATCCATGATTTAACAGATATTGTCTTTCCATTTTTAAAGACAGCATTTATCGAAGGTGTATGCTGGTTTAAATTTGTAACCCATTTATCAAGAACCAGCGGATTAACTTTTTCCCTTCTTGAATGCAGAGACCTTTTCTTTAATCCCAAATGAATTACATCCCTTTGATAATAATCCGGTATGGACTCCAGCCACAATTGGTATTCAGGATCATCCGCCTCCTTCATATCATCCAGGGCAGTTGCCAAATAGTCACCGGAGTGGGCAAGTTTTACAAGATCGCTTAAATCCAACGTCTTTGTATGCTCAATTATGTCAATGAGATTTGGCAGGATATCCCATTCGAGGACAGACTTGAATCTGCTGGATTTTTCAAGCTTCTTAATAATCTTTTCAATCTCTTTCCTATCAGTAAGATCTAATGATTTCGGTCTTTCATTAATTTCAGCCTCTTTGGCTACAAGGTCATTTATATGAGACAAATACCTTATGAAAAAAAGACCAATCACAACCTTCGAGATTAGCCTGCTCAATTGACGTGCTACTGTAGGGCTAAGATGCCACAAGGCAAAAAGTCGGTCATATGTCAGTTCTGACACGTGGTGGACAAAACGTTCATCCTGAATATTTTTGAGTAGTATTTTTAATTCTTTTTCTTTCATGCCTGTCACTTTAACCAAATAGGATGCCAGTGTCAAGTAAAAATAGTATAACTACACACACCAGCGGATGGCTTCAAACTCCTCTGTCGGTACGTCGAATGACAAGTAGCCTGATTTGGGCCATCGCTCCAATTCTTCCTCCCCGCGTGATACAACTACAACTAATTGCACCTCTTCGTTTATTGATGCCTTGATTGAATCAAATGGAATAGCTATCTCTATTATCTCCTCTGCTGCAACGTCCTTAATGTCCCGCACCTTCCGCCAATGCCCTTTTTCTCCTTTCTCAAATTGAACGGCAAAAACCTTACCCGGCTGGGGAACGGATATTTCAATCCGGCTGACATTCGGCTTAATTATCTGGATATTAAAAGTAAGCCCGTTTAATTCAGAGGTAGAAATGAGGTTAATCCACGAATCAAGGCGAATGAAAAGATTATTCAGATCAAAACCATAATATATTCCATAAAGAATATTGTCTACCTGGTGCATAGCCCCGCCGGTAGCCCGTGTGTCATATATACCCGCAGGCAGCCACTCATAGTAACTCGTAACCTTACCATCTATTACGGGCTTAAGAAATGCGACCAATTCTCTCGTAAGCTTGCTCGCCCTCTCCCCCCTCAACAGCGGTATCTTAAAGTGCTCCGGAGCCTCTTTCCCAAGGATCTTATATACACCCATCAATTGAGACCTGAAAAGCTCATCAAATTTGTCATCCATACCTGAATTATGTTCTTCTCCAAACCACCAGCACCAATCACTCCCCTCTGCAATATAAAGTTTTTCCCACGCCTCAGCGACCTTATCCTTTTCAATACCTTCTCTCTTTTGCCCGTAAGATACAAGAAAATCTCTTGTCTCATTTACTAGGTCCCATGCCGAATTATCCTCTTCATGTCCGATCCATATCTTAAAGTTGTGATTTATCCATGAACCCGGGAATAATCTTCCAATATCCCTTACCGGAGGATGTTCTGAAAGATAATCACTCACCCTCACTGTCTTAAACGCACTCTCCCTGCTCAACCTTTCATAAAGGCAGGAGAGAAAATCATGACCGTCATTTTTATAGTGCTCCCAGGCATTCTCACCATCCAGTATTATGGAGACCAGGTGATCACCATCCTGCCATTCTACATTCTTCCGGATACGGTGAAGCCGTGCTATCAGATCATCAACAGCCTTATTGCTGTCCCATTTGGAATATACAAAACCTATAAGATCAGAGAGCTGGTGGTCCCTGAAGATCATTGATAGCCTGTGGCCATGTTTATCTATATAGTACGGTTTATAGAGGGCCTCGGGAACAGGGTCATCATCTGAAAGTCCACGATGAAATTGGATATCTAACGATTTTGCCAATATTTCTTCATCTGTTGCAATCCACTTTATCCCCGCTCGTCCTAATAAGGGGAGGATATCCTCGCTGACAGAACCCTCGGACGGCCACATCCCCTGCGGAGGTGAACCAAATATACGTGAGTGATATGAAACAGCATTTTCAATCTGTGCCTTTGCATCCTCAGGGTGCCTGAACCTCTTCTTAGGCAATGAGATACCCGGGATTGCAACCTTTGCAATATCCGTATCACACAATAAAGGAAGAATAGGATGATAATAAGGTGACGCAGTTACTTCAATCTGCCCCCTCTCTATCATCTTTCTATATTCCGGGATTATCATCCGCAGGACATCCATCTGCTTTTTTATCAGATCACGCTTATCTGTCTCAGTAAAATCTCTACCCTTTTCAATAAGGGATTTCAGGAAAGGATCATTGTCTTTAAACATTGGATCAAACCATGCAAGATTAAACCATACCTGAAGATCAAGAAAATCCTGAGTGGTAAACCTGCGGCATGCCCTTTCAAGCGCCTGTGGAGTTGGGGAATACCCTCGTCTCTCCAGAATATCCCTGTAACGGGGATAGACAAACAGCATGTTATCCCACTGAAGGGAGAAAAAATTTGTTAATATGAATGTCTTATCCTGAACAGTCAGTTCTGCTGCAGGTTTAAGTGTCATATCCATATATTCATCAGTAGCGCCGCTGTCAGTATACTTCAGTATTTGTTCAACTAAGGACGGAACCATGTTGACAGTCTGATGAATAGCAGGGAAATTCTCAAGGATAGCGACCATATCATAATAGTCTTTGATGCCATGCAGTCTTACCCAGGGCATTACAAACTTATCAGATATCGGATCCAGATAATATGGCTGGTGCATGTGCCAGAGAAAGGCTATGTGTAGTGGACGATCTTTCATTTTGAATTTTGATTTTTCATTTTTGATTTACTATCATCCTCAAACCTGTAAATTATCTCTCCTTCCTTCGCAAGCCCCAGCTTTTCTCTCGCATACGCCTCTATATAATCCGGGTCGGTCTTGAGTGACTTGACTTCTTCCCGTATCTGTATATTTTCTTCCTGAAACCGCCTTATATCTGCACTCATCCTGTTATATTCGCGATACATCGTAATATATTTAACGAATCCGAGGTCGTTGAAAAGGAACGAGATAAGGACGTATACAGAGACAATCCCTGCAATACCAAATGTCATCCATCTTTTTTGTTTTTTTGACAGGTTAAGATTTTCTGTAAAGTTTCTCATACCTTGAAAACACTTCTCCCTCTGAAAATGGCCGTCTCTCCGAGTTCATCCTCTATCCTGATAAGCTGGTTATATTTGGCAAGCCTGTCGGTTCTTGATAATGACCCTGTCTTGATCTGGCCGGTATTACATGCTACCGACAGGTCAGCGATTGTTGTATCTTCCGTCTCACCTGAGCGGTGCGAAATAACTGCCGTGTATCCTGCCCTCTTTGCCATCTCAACTGAATCAAGCGTCTCTGTCAATGTCCCTATCTGGTTTACCTTTACCAGTATTGAGTTGCCAACGCCTTCCTTTATACCCTTTTCGAGTAATTTAACATTCGTGACAAATATGTCATCTCCTACGAGTTGCACCCTGTTGCCAAACCTCGATGTGAGTTGTTTCCACCCATCCCAGTCATCTTCTGACAGACCGTCTTCGATGGAGATGATGGGATATTTATTTATCAGTTCTTCATAAAAGCTGATCATATCTCCGGATGTCCGTCCCTCTTTCCGCTCACCCTTCAAATAATATTTCCCATCTTTATAAAACTCACTGGATGCTGAATCAAGAGCGATCAGCATATCTTCCCCTGGCCTGAAACCAGACTTTTCAATTGCCTTGATTATCAACTGTATAGCCTCTTCATTGGATGAAAGGTTCGGGGCAAACCCGCCTTCGTCGCCAACCGCAGTATTGTACCCTTTTTCATGGAGTATACCCTTAAGAGAATGAAATACCTCTGCTCCCATCCTGATTGCATCTCTGACGTTATCAGTCCCAACAGGGACAATCATGAATTCCTGCAGGTCTATGTTATTATCCGCATGCTTTCCGCCGTTCAGTATATTCATCAGTGGTACCGGAAGCTCCTTTGCATTTACCCCGCCAATATAACGGTACAGAGGGAGTCCTGTGTCATCAGCAGCAGCTTTGGCTACTGCCAGAGACACTCCCAGAATAGCATTCGCCCCAAGATTGCCCTTATTATCTGTGCCATCCAGGTCTAACATAATCCTGTCTATCAGTACCTGCTCCGCAACATCTATAGAGAGCAGCTCAGGACCGATCTTTTCTATGATATTTGTTACGGCATTCTCCACGCCTTTTCCTGAATAACGCCTCTTGTCTCCATCCCTGAGCTCCAACGCCTCCTTCTTGCCTGTGGAAGCGCCTGACGGGACTGCTGCACGGCCTAAAATCCCATTCTCCAATACAACATCCACCTCAACTGTCGGATTCCCACGCGAATCAAGTATCTCCCTTGCATAGACATCCATTATTTCACTCATTTTTTATTCTCCTTATTTAACCCCTTAACATACTCTTTAATATCTCATTCACCTTAGCCGGATTTGCCTTTCCTCCTGACAGCTTCATCACCTGACCGACAAAGAAACCTATTAACTTATCCTTCCCTCCTCTATATGCCTCTGCTTCACCCGGATTTTCAGCTATGACCTGCGATACATACTTTTCTATCTCACCTTCATCTGTCACCTGGACAAGCCCCTTCTCTTGCACTATGGCCTCAGGGTCTTTCCCTGTTCTATACATCTCTTCAAATACGGTTTTGGCTATCTTACCGCTTATTACATCTTCATCTATCATCTTTATCATCTTAGACAAATGAGGAGGTCTTATAAGGGAATCATCAATATCCGTCCCTGAAAGTTTTAGCTCCCTCAGAAGATCTCCCATTATCCAGTTGCTTATAGACTTGGGACTACGGTAATCCCTTACCGATTCTTCAAAATAGTTTGCAAGGGCCTTTGATGCTGTAAGTACCTGTGCATCATATTCCGGTATTTCATATTCCTGCACAAATCTCTCCCTTTTTTCGTCCGGCAATTCAGGCAGTTTCTTTTTAACCTCCTCCTGCCATTCTGTTGAAACTTCCAGGGGGACAAGATCAGGTTCAGGGAAATACCTGTAATCATGAGCCTCTTCTTTTGACCTCATTGAGACTGTAACACCCCTGTCTGAATCCCATAACCTTGTCTCCTGAATAATCCTGCCTCCACCGCTGACAACCTCAATCTGCCTGTTAATCTCATACTCCAGCGCCTTTTGTACGAATCTGAAGGAATTCATATTTTTTACTTCTGTCTTTGTGCCTAATTCTTTCTCACCAACAGGTCGTATTGAGATATTCGCATCACAGCGGAAACTCCCCTCTTCCATATTGCCATCGCATATCTCAAGATAACGTAGTGTTTCTCTGAGTTTCTTAAGATAGGTTACTGAGTCTTCCGGTGAACGGATTTCAGGTTCGCTGACTATTTCAATAAGCGGCACACCTGCCCGGTTTAAATCAACAAGTGTCGTATCTGCAGAACCATCGTGAATAGACTTGCCTGCATCCTCTTCCATGTGGATCCTTGTAAGTCCGATCTTTTTAATACCTCCGTTAACATCAATCTCAATATATCCTCCGGTAGACAGGGGTAGTTCATATTGTGATATCTGATACCCTTTAGGCAGATCAGGATAGAAATAGTTTTTCCGTGCAAAACGGCAGTATGGTTCGATTTTACTGCGTGTTGCAAGGGCCATCATAATAGCAAAATTAACAGCCTCTCTGTTCAAAACCGGAAGCACGCCAGGAAGGCCGAGACAGACCGGGCACGTCTGCGTATTTGGCGGCGACCCGAATTTAGTACTGCAACCGCAGAAGATCTTGGATTTCGTCAGGAGCTGAGCGTGAACCTCAAGCCCGATGACTACTTCGTATTGTAACATCCTGGAATACCCACCCTCTCCCTGCCTGTCCTCTATCCTCTAATTTTTGCTCTACGCTTATGCCACTCCGTAGACTGCTCATACGCATACGCTGCCTGCAATATTCTTTCTTCATCAAAGTGTTTGCCAAGTATCTGAAGTCCAACCGGTAATTCGCCTTCTGTAAACCCGCAGGGTATAGAGATTGCCGGAATTCCCGCGAGGTTTACCGATATCGTGAATATATCAGACAAATACATCTGAAGAGGATCCTGTGTCTTTTCTCCAATACTGAAAGCCGGTGTAGGAGTTGTCGGTGTCAGTATTGCATCAACCTTTTCAAACGCCTTATCGAAGTCTCGTTTGATAAGTGTCCTCACCTGCTGCGCCTTTCTGTAATAGGCATCATAATATCCTGCACTCAGGACATACGTCCCAAGCATTATCCTCCTCTTCACCTCAGACCCGAATCCCTCATCCCTCGTCTTCATATACATCTCCAGGAGATTATCCGCATCTTTTGTCCTGTAACCATATTTTACTCCATCATAACGGGCGAGATTGGAACTCGCCTCTGCAGTAGCAATTATATAGTAAGCGGCAACAGCATATTCAGTATGCGGCAGGGAAATATCCTCGATAACAGCGCCAAGTCTCTCAAATACCTTTATTGCCTCCCGGACAGACCGGTCAACTGAAGGGTCCATACCACTGATAAAATACTCCCCCGGTATGCCAAGTTTAATACCCTTTATATCCCTTCCAAGGACTGCCTGATAATCAGGTACAGAAATGGCGGCAGATGTAGAATCAGCCGGATCATGGCCGCTGATGGCCTTTAACATTATTGCACAGTCAGTGACATCTTTTGTCAGAGGTCCGATTTGGTCAAGAGATGAAGCAAAGGCAACAAGTCCGTAACGTGAGACCCGCCCGTATGTCGGCTTTAATCCTACTACACCACAGAGGGCGGCAGGCTGCCGGATTGAGCCTCCGGTATCAGACCCAAGCGCTGCTATACATTCACCTGCAGCAACCGCTGCTGCAGAACCACCGCTCGACCCGCCGGGTACCCTTGTAATATCCCATGGATTTTTTGTAACCCTGTAAGATGAGTTTTCAGTGGAGGAACCCATTGCAAATTCATCCATGTTCGTCATTCCGGTATGGAGATATCCCCTGCTATTAAGTTTTTCAATAACAGAAGCAGTGTATGGGGGACGGAAGTCCTGAAGAATCCTGGAAGCACAAGTCGTCTGAATACCCTCTGTGCACATATTATCTTTTATAGCTACAGGTATTCCGTTGAGAGCGGAAAAATCCGTATTATCCCTGATAAGCATGTCAGCTTTTTTTGCCTGCTCAAACGCCTTATCTGCAGATAAACAGGCATACGCCCGTACCTTATCCTCAACATCATCAATGCGTGAGAAGACAGACTCTGCTATCTCCCTTACGGTTACCTCTTTTTTCTTCAGGAGATCATTAAGCTCGTGTATGGTAAGGTTATAGAGTTCCATCTGACTTCTTACCTCTATATTTCCCCCATTCTGACAATCTTGTTTTTTTCGTCTACAATTATTATCTTTGGTTTGAATGCCTTAAGCTCATCCTCATTATAATATTCGTAGCAGAATATGACGATCTTATCACCAACAATCCCTTTTCTTGCAGTAGGACCATTGAGGCAGACGTGACCACTCCCCTTTGGACCAGGTATCACATAAGTCTCAAACCGTTCCCCATTGTGTAGATTAGATACCATAACCTGCTCATAGGGAAGAATACCTGCAGCCTGTATCAGGTCTTCATCTATGGTTATGCTCCCTTCATAGGACAGGTTCGCCTCTGTAACAGTTGCCCTGTGAATCTTTGCTCTCAACATCTCTCTCAGCAATGTAACCCCTCCTCTTATAATGCACTTATCACTCTATCACCTTCGGTACTCTGAAAAATTCCTCTGTCCTGTCCGGTGCATTGCCAAGCGCCTTTTCTCTCTCAATAGATTTTCTTTCTTCATCTTCCCGGAGGACATTTTTTATCGGCAACACATGTGATGTCGGCTCAATGTTTGTTGTATCAAGTTCATTTAATTTCTCTACATATGTCAGGATATTGCCAAGTTGATTGGTCAATGTCTCTATCTCCTCATCCCTGAGGGCCAACCGGGCCAATTTGGCAACATGCTCTACTTCTTTACGTGTTATTTTCATATGAATTTTCTATTATGATTTTATACTGACTTTAAATTGGCAAATCTTACGGCAAGCCTTTTTGAGCCTACCGTATTAAACTTTACAATAACTTTTTCTTCCTCACCCCGTCCCTCAGATTTCTCTACAACACCGACACCCCACAACTGATGACTTACACGATCTCCTGTCTTAAACTTTCCTCTCTCCCAGCTTACCTTAGGGATATTAATAACTTCACGGTTAACGAATTTATTATACATATGTGAACTATCAATTTCTATCCTTATTTTTGCATTTCCCCGTATATCCCTGATGAATCTCGACTCTGTCCTGTCCATCAACTGGCCAAAGATATTCCTCTTCCTTGCACTTGTAAGAAAGAGCCGCTCCCTCGCCCTTGTAATACCAACATAGCATAACCTCCGCTCTTCCTCGATCTCTTCCTCATTATCCATACTGCCTGCATGGGGGAGCATACCCTCTTCAAGTCCTGTAATAAAGACAACAGGAAATTCAAGCCCCTTTGCGCTGTGAAGTGTCATAAGCCCCACATTGTCCGATGACTTAAGTTCAGGATCATCTGAACTGCTGAACAGACTCGCCTCATCCAGGAATCCGCAAATATCCATCCCCGGCATCCGCTCTTCATATCTATTCACGGCAGCACGGAGTTCCATTACGTTTTCTATCCGGTCTTCTCCCTTTTCATCCTTCTTTAATGCCTCAATGTAACCTGTAATTTCAAATGTAAGTTTCACAAATTCTGAAGGAGGTAATTCACGGACTAAGTTCCTTAGTTTTTCAATTATATCTATAAACCCTTTCAACTTAGGATTACCCGGAGATAGTTTTAATACACCCTCATATAACGATACCCTATGAAGGGCGGCATATTCTTCTACAGACTTCAAAGTCACGGCCCCTATACCTCTATGCGGTACATTTATTATCCTGCGAAGAGTTACATCATCTTCCGGATGAAGGGATGCCTTGATATAAGCCATTATGTCCTTAATCTCTTTCCGTTCATAGAACTTAAGGCCGCCGACTATTATATATGGGAGTCCTGACTCTATCATGATTTCTTCAATAATCCTTGACTGGGCATTAGTCCTGTAGAGTATGGCAAAATCTCTCCCCCTTCGGCCATTCTTAATCATTGACTTTATACATCGTGCCACATATTTTGCCTCTTCTCTCTCATCATCAGTCCTGCGGTAATCAACAGGTTCCCCCTCCGGATTTTCTGTCCATAATCTTTTGACATGGCGTCCGGCATTTCTTTCAATGACCGTGCCGGCGATACCCAGTATCGAGCCTGTAGAACGGTAATTTTGTTCAAGCCTGATTACAGTCGCAGAAGGAAAATCACTTTCAAAGCTGAGTATGTTCTGAAGTTCTGCCCCCCTGAAACGATAAATACTCTGATCATCATCTCCAACTACACAGAGGTTCTGATGATTATCAGAAAGGAGTCTGATCAATCTGTACTGAGCGGCGTTCGTATCCTGATACTCATCCACCAATATATATCTGAGTGTTTCCTGATATTTATCACGCAGCTCCTGATTCTTTTCAAATAGTTCAACACACTTCATTATAAGGTCATCAAAATCCATTGCATGACGGCTTGCAAGTTTTTCCTGATAAAGCCTGTAGACCTTCAAAGCCTTATCATCCACACCAAAACCTTTTGATGTTTTCGCAAACTCATCAGGGGTTATCAACCTGTTCTTAAGGTGTGAAACCCTGTTCGCAAGCGAATTCACCGGGTATATCTCGTCATTGATATTAAGCTCCTTCACACACTCCCTGACAATATCCAACTGGTCAGACTTATCGGATATGGAAAAATCGTTTCTGTAGCCGAGAACGCTTCCGTGCCTTCTTAAGAGGCGCAGACATATCGAATGAAATGTTCCTATCCACAAGCCATTTACTCCATGACGATTTTCCATCTGAAATTTATTTATACGTTCCTTCATCTCCTCAGCGGCCTTGTTGGTAAATGTTACAGCGAGAATATTTGACGGAGAAACCCCTTTGTTAAAAATAAGATTGGCAATACGATAGGTTATGACACGCGTCTTGCCGCTCCCTGCACCTGCAAGGATAAGCAGCGGCCCATCTGTATGCTCAACCGCTTTTAGCTGCGGCGGATTAAGATTGTTGAGAAATTCCATTTTCACTCTACCGTTACACTCTTCGCTAAATTTCTTGGCTGGTCTACGTCGCAGCCTCTGATGACTGCTATGTGGTATGCAAATAGTTGAAGCGGCACAGCAAGAAGCACCGGCATCAGCAAATGATCAAATTCCGGCAGGTAAAATACATGGTCAACCCATCCGGCAATGTCCCGATCCCCTTCAGTTGCAAAAGCAATCACCTTGCCGCCCCTTGCCTTTACCTCCATTATATTGCTCAGGACCTTGTCATATACGCTGTTTTTTGTAATCAACACTACCAAAGGCATCTGGTCATCTATCAGGGCTATCGGGCCATGCTTCATCTCACCGGCAGGATAACCCTCGGCGTGTATATATGATATTTCCTTTAACTTTAATGCCCCTTCCAGGGCTATTGGATAGTTAGGCCCCCTCCCAAGATATAAGAAGTCTTTATATTGAAAGTATGCCTTCGCTATCTCCTCAATCCTGTCACTCTTTTCCAGCACCTTCTCTACCAGAGCAGGCAACTGAGATAAGAGATCCATACGGTTCCTGCCGTCTTCCTGCAATACTGCACCTTTTCCACGGCCAAGATACAAAGCAAGCAGATACAAGGCTGCAAGCTGGGCCGTAAAGGTCTTTGTAGCAGCAACACCTATTTCCGGACCGGCATGAGTGTATATGACACCGTCTGATTCTCTTGCCGCCGTGCTTCCTACGACATTACAGATTGTAAATGCCTTGCCCTTCTTACTCTTTGCCTCGCGTATTGCTGCAAGTGTATCAGCCGTCTCCCCTGACTGAGTAATCGCAATGAGCAGACTGTTTTTGTCTATTATCGGGTCCCTGTATCTGAACTCAGAAGCTACGTCTACTTCAACAGGTATTCTTGACATCTCCTCTATCATGAACTTCCCTGTAAGCGCAGCATGCCATGAAGTGCCGCAGGCTACAATATAGATGCGGTTGAGCCTTTGTATATCACCTTCAGACAAACTTATCTCGTCCAGGTAGACGTTACCTGTGTCATGGGACAGCCTGCTGCGTATTGTATCCATAATGGCCCTCGGCTGCTCGTATATCTCTTTTAGCATGAAATGCTTGTAGCCCCCCTTCTCTGCCATAACAGGATTCCACATGACCTTGGACAACTCTTTTTCAACAGGATTTCCGTCAATGTCCATAATCTGTATGCCTTCAGGGGTAAGGGTGATAATCTCCTTATCATCCAGAAAGACAACATCCCTCGTATGGCTTAAGATTGCAGGTATGTCGGACGCAAGAAATGCCCCTCCCTGACTTAACCCTGCCACCAATGGACATCCATTTCTCGCACCGATAAGGACCTCCGGCTCCTCCTGGCGCAGCACAGCAATAGCATAAGCCCCCCTTATCTCCCTGATGGACTCCTGCACCGCCTGAACCAGCGAAAGCCCTTTTTTCACCTGCCTGTCTATGAGGTGAGCAATGACTTCCGTATCTGTTTCTGATGAAAAGTGACGACCTTCAGAGATAAGTTCTTTTTTGAGTTGCGTGTAATTCTCAATGATCCCGTTATGTACAACCACAATGTTGTTAACCCTATGGGGATGGGCATTCTCTTCCGAGGGACGTCCATGTGTCGCCCATCTCGTATGTCCTATACCAATCGTGCTGGACAATTTCTGTCCGGATAAGGCCATCTCAAGATTTATGAGCTTGCCAACAGACCGGCGGACTTCAATCTTGCCATCCTGGATAAAGGCAATACCTGCCGAGTCATACCCCCGATACTCAAGCCTCTTAAGGCCGTCAATAAGGATAGGCACTACATTCTGATTGCCAATATACCCAATTATCCCGCACATATTATCTTTTCCTCCTCACTCATCGCTCGTTGCTTCTTCTGACTCATTGCTTCTTATTCTTCTTCTTCCTCTCCTCAACCCACCCTTCCCTGTTCTCCTGCTCAACACGGCTTATAGCAAGTGCACCTGGCGGGACATCTTTTGTTACTGTTGAACCTGCGGCTACAAACGCCCCGTCACCAACCTTTACAGGAGCTACAAGCTGGACATCACTTCCAATGAATACACCATCTCCAATGATCGTTTTGTACTTTCCCTGTCCATCATAGTTGCACGTTATTGTCCCTGCCCCTATGTTGACACTACTTCCTATCTCTGCATCACCCAGATACGTAAGGTGGTTGGCCTTAGACCCATCCCCCATAACAGACTTCTTCAGTTCAACATAATTCCCAACCCTGACATCCCTGCCAAGGACAACACCGGGTCTTAAATGCGCAAAGGGACCAACCTGAGAACCATCTCCTATGACGCTGTCTTCGACAACACAGGAATCTTTTATTGTCACACCAACTCCTATCCGGCTATTCACTATCCTGTTATTTGAATAAATTATGCTCCTGTCTCCGATTGCCGTATTACCCTGAATTACCGTGCCGGGATAAATTGTCACATCCCGGCCAATGCTGACATCCATGTCAATATATACAGCCTCCGGATTGACAAACGTCACACCATTCAGCATATACCTGTTATTAATCCGCCTCCTCATTATACCCTCTGCCCTGGCAAGTTCAATCCTGCTGTTAATCCCCATAACCTCATCTGTTCCACTCGTCTTATAAGCAGAAACCCGCAGCCCTTTCTTGCGGCAAACCTCTATACTGTCAGTAAGATAGAACTCTTTTTGGGAATTCTCGGACCTGATCTCATAAACAATAGAGGATAACAGCCTGCTGTCAAATGCATATATACCGGTATTAACCTCTCTGATTTGCTTAATGCTGTCATCAGCATCCCTGTCCTCAACTATCCTCGCAATCAAACCATCAGGGTTTCTGACAATCCTGCCATAACCGGACGGGTCTTCCACTTCGGTCGTAAGTACTGTCACTGATGCCTTTTCTTCATCATGCACTGCCAGAAGATGCTTAATCGTTTCAGAAGTTATCAGAGGGACATCACCACACAGTATGACAACCGTTCCTTTATAATCTTTCAGAGAATCCATCCCTGTTCTGACTGCATCAGCAGTACCCTTTTGCTCTGCCTGTAATGCAATCTCCACATTCCTGCCGGCTAATGCATCCAGCACCCTGTCCGCCTGATGTCCCACTACTGCTATAATCTTCGCTGAAGATATCTCTTCAGCAACCCTGACAGGATAGAGAAACATCGGTTTACCTGCTACAGGATGGAGAACCTTGGCAAGACCTGACTTCATCCTCTTACCAAGCCCTGCTGCCAGTATAATGGTTACTATGTTTCTGCTCATGATTAAACTTTGATTGGTGACGTCCCTTTATGCTGTTTCGCTTCTTTTAAATGAGGCGGCGTGTAAAGACCACCTGAAATTATCATCTTCATACCATCCTCTACACTCATGGTCAAAGGTATTATTTTATTCTCCGGTACAAACACAAAATATCCGGTCGTGGGATTCGGTGTAGTAGGAATAAAGACATTGAGAACCGTTTCCTTAGTCAGATTCTGAACTTCCCCATGGGTCACACCTGTGACAAATCCCATGGCATACACACCATCCCTTGGAAACTCGATAATCACGACCCGGTTAAACTGCTCTTTTCCCTGAAGCGACAGGGTATCAACTATATGCTTGAATACTGTGTAAATACTCCTGACCAGCGGGACCCTGTTCATCGCCCGCTCCCACAGGCTCATCACCTTTCTTCCGATGAAATTGGTTGTCAGTACCCCGACCAGGAAGATCAAAACAATGAGGGTTATGATACCCATTCCCGGGATATAATACTTACCAATCCCTTTGAGAAAATTACCGAGAAACCCTTCTAAAAAGCTTAGCAGCGTTGATAATACAAGGTACGTACCCCAGATAGGGGTAATAACCAAAAGACCTGTGATGAAATATCTCTTTAGGTAACCTTTCATTATATTACGATATGATACAGTATTAGCGCTAATAGTATCAAGTGATTTATGTTCCGGGTTGTCAACTGATTGAATTTTATTTCCCCTTACGTTATCATATTACTATGAAAGGAAAATTTATTACCTTTGAAGGTATTGAAGGATGTGGAAAAACCTCCCAGGCTAAACTCCTTGCCCAGTATCTTGAGGAAAAGGGGTACAGTGTATTAATGACCAGAGAACCCGGGGGCACAGCTATCAGTGAGGCTGTCAGGGAAATACTGCTTTCCACTGATTTCAGCAATATGCACCCCCATACTGAAGTCCTTTTATACCTTGCCGGCAGGGCACAGCATGTATCTGAAGTAATTAAGCCGGCATTAGAGGCAGGGACAATTATTATATGTGACAGATTCTCTGATTCCACCTTTGTTTATCAATGCCTTGTACGAGGGATTGACATCCGTATGGTTGAAACCATGAACAGGTTTGCCACGGATAATATTTTGCCGCATATTACATTTGTTTTGGATATTGAACCGGAGGAAGGACTCAGGCGCGCCAAAGCACGAAATCAAAAAAATATGAGGGGAGAAGACAGGATGGAGAGAGAGGCTATGGATTTTCATCAGAGGGTAAGGGAAGGCTATCTCAAATGGGCTGCAGAATATCCCGATCGGATATTTGTTGTCCGGTCAGACAGGGAAAAGGAAGAAGTGCATACAGAAATAACTGGAATCATAGAACGGGTTTTAGGGATTAATTAGAATGGGCTTCAGGGATATAAAAGGCCAGGATAGGGCGATAAACATTCTCAAGCGGGCAATATCAAATGACCATGTATCTCATTCATACCTGTTTTATGGTCCTGACGGTGTAGGAAAGAAGGGGGTGGCGATAAGTTTTGCCATGGCCTTAAATTGTGTTGAATATAATGATGACGCCTGCGGCCTCTGTACACCATGCAGAAAGATTGTCGCAGGCATACACCCTGATGTTACAATATTGCATGAGGAAAGCGGAGAAATTAAGATCGGTGCAATAAGAGATGTAATAAACGGAATGGTATATAAACCACTTGAAGCCGGAAAGCGGGTAATAATTGTGAATGAGGCAGAAAGGTTTAACCTGTCTTCATCTAATGCCTTTCTCAAAACGCTCGAAGAACCTCCTGCAGAGACTGTAATAATTCTCATTAGTTCGAGTCCGGATATGCTTCTGCAGACAATTCTTTCGAGGTGTCAGAAGGTCGCATTCAATCAGGTCTCTCCACAGATTATTACAGATATATTGATAGAAAAGCTTGGCCTTGAACAGGGACAGGCTGAATTTGTTTCCTATATGGCAGACGGAAGTCCGGGTAAGGCAATATCTTTATCATCTGAAGATATTCAACAGATAAGGGTGGAAATACTGAACGGTTTATTTATCAAGGGCAATTCAAATAAGATTGCTGCATTTGATTTATCAGAGAAGTACGCAAAAGATGAAGGCTATTTTTACAATATGCTTTTCTGGATTTTAACCTGCCTGAGAGACATTATGATATTGAAGGAGAATGGTAATACGGAGCTTATAATTAACAAAGACATGAATAACGCCCTTTCCAAAGTAAAAGATAGGGTGAGCATGGAAAGAGTGCTTGATACGATGGGGCTGGTTAAGTCTGTTTATAAGGGACAGGATAGAAACATGAACAGACAACTTGCCCTTGATGTGCTGGGCAACAAGATTACTGAGGGGATATAAATATGCAGGAGCACCAAATGGAAGAGACACCAATAAGAGAAGGTATAAAGATAGTTGGCATCAGAAGCAGGGATCGGGGTGTCGTTGTACACTATAACCCCCAGGATATAATCGTCAATGTCGGTGATTATGTAATTATAGAGGGCGACTATGGGGATGAGATAGGGCGAGTTGTATCTCAACCAAGATATATCCTGAAAGTGCTGAACAACAGGCCATTGAAAAAGGTGTTACGGCCGGCTGCTAATGATGACTTAAAAAAACTTGAGGAGCATTCAATATTGGAAAAGGAGGCGTATGCCTACTGTGTTGACCGCATACACAACAGGGAACTCCGGATGAATCTGATTGACGTGGAATATTCTTTCAATGAAAGCAGGATTTCCTTCTATTTTTCTGCTGAGACGCGTGTAGACTTCAGAGAGCTTGTGAAGGATCTGGCATACAAATTCAATGCACGGATTGAATTGAGGCAGGTCGGGATAAGGGATGAGGCAAGGATGATCAGCGGATTTGGTCAATGTGGAAGACCCCTGTGCTGTGCAACATTCCTGATGGAATTCGCACCTGTATCTATAAAGATGGCACGTGACCAGGACATGGCAATCAACCCTGTCAAGATATCAGGTATGTGCGGTAGGCTCATGTGCTGTATTGCGTTTGAATATGGAATGGCGGAGGATCCGAAAGGCCTGTCCGGAGAGAAGTCGAAGGAGTGAGGTTGGGATTTTCAGATGAAGACCGGTAAATATATCACAACACCTATTTATTATGTAAATGATGTCCCCCACATTGGCCACGCTTACACCACAGTAGCAGCCGATATCCTTGCAAGGTACTACCGCATGCGTGGTCATGAAGTTATGTTCCTTACCGGGACAGATGAGCATGGACAGAAGGTGCAGGAGGCTGCTGCAAAACACAATAAATCTCCTGAGACATATGTAGATGAACTTGTTATACGGTTCAGGGAACTATGGACGTCATTGAATATATCCAACGACGACTTTATACGCACTACAGAAGAAAGGCACATAAGGGTCGTTCAGGGGACATTAGATACCCTTTATAAGAAAGGGGATATATATAAAGATACCTATGAAGGTTGGTATTGCCTGCCTGATGAACGTTTCTGGACGCAAAAGGACCTTCAGGATGGTAAATGTCCTGAGTGCGGCAGAGGTGTTGAAAAGATTGCCGAGAGTAACTACTTCTTCCGGATGGGTAAGCATCAGGAGTGGCTTACAGACTATATAAACAACCATCCTGATTATATCCAGCCTTCAACGAGACGTAATGAGGTGCTCGGATTCCTGCAGAATCAGCTTGGAGACCTGTGCATATCAAGACCGAAATCAAGGTTATCGTGGGGAATACCGCTCCCTTTCGATAATGAATATGTGACATATGTCTGGTTCGATGCCCTTGTAAACTATATCTCAGTCCCAGGTTATCTCACTGATATGGACAGATTTAATAAGTGGTGGCCTGCCGACTTCCACCTGATCGGCAAGGACATACTTACCACTCACTCTGTATACTGGTCTACAATGCTCAAGGCATTGGAAATTGAACCTCCGAAGACTATCTTTGCCCATGGATGGTGGACAGTGGAAGGTGAGAAGATGTCAAAGAGCCGTGGAAATGTTGTAAACCCCTTTGACATCATCAGGGAATTCGGGGTTGACCAGTTCAGATACTTCCTCATGCGTGAAGTAACATTCGGGCTTGACGGAGATTTTTCAAGGGATGCCATGATACGCAGGATCAACAGCGACCTTGCAAATGACCTTGGAAATCTCCTGAGCAGGACTATCACAATGATAGAAAAATATTTTGATGGGAGTATACCGTCACCTGCAGCTTCTGCAACTGCATTGGACATGACTATCAGGGATTCTGCAGAAAACCTTTCTGAGAAGGTCACCGGTTTCATGGGCAGGCTTGAGTACAGCAAGGCATTAAGTGCTGTGTGGGAGGTGATAGGCTCTGCCAACAGATATATTGATGAGTCTGCACCCTGGGCACTGGCTAAGGATGCATTAAAGAGGGATAGGCTTGCAACTGTTCTCTATAACTCTGCTGAAGTATTACGCATAATAACTCTGTACATTTTTCCTTATATGCCTGAAACTGCTAAAGAAATATGGAGACAACTTGGGATAGAGGATGACATGGTCTCGGTCAAACTTGATGCAGCATGTAAGTGGAATGGCCTGAAGACAGGACTACGGGTCAACAAGGGGCGGGTATTGTTCCCGAGGATAGAGGCTGAAATTAAACGCGAGGAGTCAAAGATAATGGACACTATCGATATTGAAGAGTTTGCAAAGATTAAACTCCGCGTGGCGAAAATAATCAGCGCAGAGAATGTCCCGAATTCAAAGAAACTGTTAAAACTGATGGTAGATATCGGAGATGAAAAGAGACAGTTGGTTGCCGGTATAGCATTACATTACAAACCGGAAGATATCATAGGAAAGAGTGTCGTCATCGTTGCCAACCTGAAACCGGCAAAACTCATGGGCATAGAATCGCAGGGTATGGTATTGGCAGCAAGCAGCGGAGACATCCTGACATTACTTCACCCGGCTAAAGATATACAGCCAGGGGCCGTTGTGAAGTAGGTCAACATTAAAAGTCGTCATTCCCGTGAAAACGGGAATCCAGAGGTTTTGCAACACATTGAAAAGACTGGATTCCCACTTTCGTGGGAATGACGAAAGATCCTATATTCTGACTTTTTACGAATCCGTCAATAATTTTTGATATGCTAATAGACACCCACTGCCACCTAACGATGCCTGACTTCGAGGCTGACAGATCTGCTGTCATACAACGTGCAATAGATGCAGGCATATCACACATGATCACAATCGGCACAGACATCGAAGACAGCAAGAGGGCAATTGCCCTTGCTGAAGGGTACGAGTTCATATACGCCGCCGTTGGTATTCATCCTCACGACGCCAGGGATATCACAGATATTGAGAACGTCTCTGATACGATTAAAATATTGGCATCGAAAAAAAAGGTGGTTGCCCTTGGCGAAACGGGCCTTGATTACCACTACATGCATTCCCCGGCAGAAATCCAGCAGGAACACTTCAGGCTTGAAATAAACCTGGCAAAATCCTTAGGGCTCCCTGTAATAGTCCACAGCCGCGAGGCAAAGGAAGACACACTGCGCATTCTTAAAGAAGAAAAAGTTGAGGTCACAGGCGGGGTGCTCCATTGTTTTTCGGGTGATATGGACATGGCTGAAAAAGCACTGAATATGGGGTTATACATATCCTTCTCCGGTGTCATCACATTTAAGAACGCAAAAAAAATGCACGACATAGTGAAGGCAATACCTCTCAACCGCATCCTTATTGAAACAGACGCCCCGTTTCTCACCCCGGTTCCACACAGAGGCAAAAGAAACGAACCTGCCTATGTAAAATACACGGCTGAAAAGATTGCAGATATAAAAGGAATATCATTGGAAGAGTTGGGCAAGACAATTACAGATAATGCAGCAAGGCTTTTCAGGCTTATTATATAAGAAAAGGAGGCTGATATGGCAAAGGTGGTGATTATAGGCGCTTCAACAGGCGGGCTTCCGGCAGCATACGAAATCAAGGCTGCCATTGGAAGCACACACGATGTCACCGTTATTTCAGATACGGAGATCTTTCACTTTGTACCTTCGAACCCATGGGTTGCAGTAGGGTGGCGGGACAGAAAGGACATAAGCCTTCCACTCAAGCCCTGTCTTGAAAAAAGAGGAATCAACTTCATTCCTGATGCGGCTCAGAAGATTGATCCGGTGGCCAATAAGATAATTACTAAGTCCGGAACTGTTGTGTCTTATGACTACCTTGTAATTGCCACAGGGCCTAAATTAGCGTTCGAAGAGGTAGACGGTCTCGGACCTGAGGCAAATACAGTCTCTATCTGTACCCTGGACCATGCTGAAAAGGGGTATGAGCAATATCTGAAGTTCGTAGAAAACCCTGGACCTGTGGTCATTGGGGCCGCACAAGGGGCATCATGCTTCGGCCCGGCATATGAATTTGCATTTATACTCGACGCAGACCTTAGAAAGAGGGGAATTCGTAATAAGGTCCCTATGACGTATGTGACGTCTGAGCCATACATAGGTCATCTCGGGCTTTCAGGGGTAGGCGACTCTAAGGGGCTCATGGAACACGAACTGCGAGAGAGGCATATAAACTGGTATACGAATAGCAAAATCAAGAAGATTGATAAGGAAAAGATGACCATTGAGGTAGTGGGCGAGGGAGAAAAGGAGCTCCCATTCAAATATTCTATGATAATACCGGCGTTCAAAGGTGTTGATGCTGTGGCTCAGGTTGATGGCCTATGTAATCCGAGGGGGTTTGTACTTGTTGATGCCGGCCAGAGATCACCGAAGTATCCGAATATATATGCCGTGGGGGTCTGCATCGCCATCCCGCCGATTGAGACGACCCCTGTTCCTACAGGCGTTCCCAAGACCGGCTATATGATCGAGAGCATGGTCACTGCGGCGGCCGCCAACATAAAGTCCGCAATTGAAGGAGGGCCTGTTTCTGCAAAGGCCACATGGAATGCCATATGCCTTGCTGATATGGGAGACACCGGCATTGCATTCGTAGCCATACCTCAGTTACCGCCGAGGAATGTGACATGGGCAAAGAAGGGCAAATGGGTACACCTCGCCAAGATCGCCTTCGAAAAATATTTCCTGCGAAAGATGAAGAAGGGAATCACCGAGCCATTCTACGAAAGGGTGATCCTTGACAGGCTGAACATCAAGAAGATCGAATAATGGAACAACATTTAGACGACAGCCGCTTACAGTCAGACATACAGTATCTTGAAGATGCCCTAAGCGAAGTAATTCGGGAGCAGGAAGGGGTTGAGCTATTCCGCCTGATAGGGGAGTTTAAAAATGCGTGCAAGAAAATAAAAGATCAGTACGAGCCCTCTATCGAGGCGTTTCTCCTCAGGGAATCAGAGAAGCTGAATCTTCCTACATCATCAAAACTCATACAGGCATTTGCACTCTACTTCTATCTGTTAAATACTGCAGAGGAAAACTTCGGGATGCAGCAGCGAAGAGAGATACAGCGGCATGAAGGAAGGGTAAGGGGTTCATTTGAGGATTGCCTTGCAAGATTGAAAGAAAAAGGTGTAGACGGTCAAACACTTCTTGATATTATTAAGGACCTTTCGATAGAGCCTGTGATCACGGCCCATCCGACAGAGGCAAAGCGGCTCACCATACTGAAGAAATACAGAAAAATATACCTGACGATATTTAAGAAGGAAAACCCAATTTGGACACCTGAAGAAAAGGCGCTGTTGCAGGAAGAGATTACGAATGAAATACAAAAGCTCTGGCAGACAGGCGACATATTCCTCGAGAGACCCACTGTCCAGGAGGAGGTTTCTAACGGACTGCACTATTTCCGGGAGACATTCTACCCCGTCATCCCAAAGCTCTACAATTCACTCCAGAGGTGTATGGAGAGGTTCTATCCTGATACTGAATTATACTTGCAGCCTTTCTTAAAATTTGGCTCATGGATCGGCGGTGACAGAGACGGCAACCCTAATGTCACACCTGAGATAACGAGGTGGACGCTGAGGGCTCATAAGAATCTTATATTATCGCTCTACATCCAGTCTGTTCAGGAGTTGATAGGAAGCCTCAGTCAATCAACAACCAAGGTCAATGTATCTGAGGAATTACTTGCGACGATTGAAAACGATACGGGTAAGATGCCGGATATTGGACTGCGTGTTCTTAACAGAAACCCGTATGAACCATACAGACAGAAACTCTCATTCATAAAGATAAGGCTGGAGAAGACAAGAGATGTCCATAATTATGACCCTCGTTCCCATGTTTCAGATACAGAAAGGATCTATCAGAATCCATCCGAGCTATTGGAAGACCTGCATATCATCCAGAGGAGCCTGAATGAAAACAAAGGTTCAAGGACTTCGGAGATAGAATTAGATGCGTTGATAAAAAGAGTTGAGGTATTCGGGTTCCGCCTCGTAAGGCTTGACATAAGGGAAGAGGCATCAAAGCATACGAAAGCGTTATGTGAAATATTTGAAAGACTTGGCATATACCGGGATTATTATGACATGCCGGAAGAAAATAAAATACGCATCCTCACATCAGAGATAGAGAACCGGCGTCCCCTGATTTACGAAGATATGAAGCTGTCACCCGGGTGTCTTGGGACCATAGAAACTTTCAGAGTAATAAAATGGGCAACAGAAAATATCAGTCCGGAGGCAATAAGTACCTATGTTATCAGTATGACTCATGAGGTAAGCGATATCCTGACAGTACTTCTTATAGCAAAAGAGACAGGACTATACAGGGAAAATGAAAATCCCCCTCCCCTTGATATTGTCCCCCTCTTTGAAACTATAGATGATCTGAGAAGGTCAGGAGAAATAATGGACAACCTGTTCTCACTTCCCGTCTACAGAAAATATCTTGATCTCCGCGGTGGTTTGCAGGAGATAATGCTCGGTTACTCGGACAGCAGTAAAGACGGCGGGATACTGACATCGAGCTGGGAGCTTTACAATGCCCAGAAGATGCTGCGGGATATAGCTCAAAGACATGGTATACGCCTCAGGTTATTCCATGGCAGGGGCGGAACCGTTGGCAGAGGAGGCGGTCCTACGCACAAGGCTATACTCGCTCAGCCTCCCGGCACAATTCAGGGCAATATAAAGATCACAGAGCAGGGTGAGGTAATCTCATCAAAGTACGCAAACCAGGGTACAGCACTGCATAATCTTGAGCTTATTGTTGCAGGGGTAATTGAAGCAAGCACGCCGGCTTTTCATGACGAGATAAACACGCTGGATAAAAAGTATACCCCTGTCTTTGATGAGCTATCAGAGTTATCATACAGACTCTACAGGGAGTTAATAGATGACCCTGACTTTTATACCTACTTTACATATGCTACGCCCATAACAGAGATAGGGCTCGCAAAGATAGGGTCAAGGCCTGAGAGGAGGAGAGATAGCTGGCGTATAGAAGACCTGAGGGCAATACCCTGGATATTCAGCTGGACACAGAGCAGGCATATGCTCCCGGCGTGGTATCCTGTCGGTACTACCTTCAAGAGGTTTATCGCCCGGGATCCTGTCTCTAACACAAATGTCTTACAAGAGATGTACAGGCGGTGGCCATTTTTCGAAAACATCCTCGACAATATTCAGATGACTATGTCAAAGGCTGACATGAACATTGCCCACCTCTACTCCCATCTTGTGCCGGATGAGAAGGTAAGAGACCGGATATTTGAAATCATAAAAAGGGAGTTTGAATTATCAAAAGAGATGATACTCCTTATTACAGGACAGAAAAACCTTCTCGATAATGACCCATGGCTACAGAGGTCTATACAGTTAAGGAACCCCTTTATGGACCCTATAAACTATATTCAGGTGAACCTTTTGAAGCAGCTCAGGAAAAAAGAAACCGAATCGGCAAACAAGAAAGAACTAACAGATGTAGTTCTCCTGACAATCAGTTGTATCGCAGCAGGAATGAGGAATACCGGTTAGAGGAGTTCCTTATTCACCTTAATCTTTGCCTTGGCACGCATGGCAACAGCATACGACATGACAGCCTTTTCACCTTTCTGGAACTGGACGAATTTTTTCAGCCGTTGCAATTCTTCC
>Ga0209521_10000593_pt1 | contig 28305 bp, 25 predicted proteins | sample Rifsed19ft4_FD_184016 | JGI IMG/M metagenome (GOLD analysis project Ga0209521, IMG submission 184016) | Soil microbial communities from Rifle, Colorado, USA - sediment 19ft 4 (version 2) | ecosystem: Environmental > Terrestrial > Deep subsurface > Rock core/Sediment | place: Rifle, Colorado...
TCTTAACACTCCGTTGACGCATCCGCCTTCGTCCCTGGTCTAGCCTGGGAGCCGACAGGGAGAGTCGACTTCTCGAAGGCAGGGCTGCCCTTGAAGGGAGCGCGTCATGCCCGCACAAATCCCCAACCTCCTCATTGGCTTCGGCGTCCTCGCCGTCGTCTTTGGCGTCATCGAGTGGCGCTGGCCGTCGATCCGCGGCCAGCGGCGGCTGCGCAAAGGGGTCTTTACCGACCTCGCCTACTTCCTCTTCACGCCGACGGTGGGCAAGCTGTTCACCGGCGTCGTCGTCTTCGTCTCCGTGCTGTCGCTCGCGGCGCTGTTCGGCGTCGGGCTGACGGGCGACCACCTGCGCGGCCTGAGCGAGCGCGACACGGCCGTCGGCCGGCAGCCGGTCTGGCTGCAGCTTGTCGAGTTCCTCCTCCTCGCCGACCTCCTGGGCTACTGGCAGCACCGCGCCTTCCACAGCATCGGCCGGCTGTGGCGCATCCACGCCGTGCACCACTCGTCGACGGAGGTGGACTGGCTGTCGTCCGTGCGCGTCCACCCTCTGAACGACGCCATCGCCAGCACGGTGGTCGCGGCGCCGCTGCTCCTGCTGGGCTTCAGCCAGCTGACGGTCGCCGCCTACCTGCCCTTCATCACCCTGTACGCCATCGCCATACACGCGAACTTGAGCTGGGACCTGGGGCCGCTGCGCTACGTGATCACGACGCCGGCCTTTCACCGCTGGCACCACTCGGCGGAGGCGGAGGCGCTGAACAAGAACTTCGCCGGCCTCCTGCCGGTCTTCGACATGGTCTTCGGGACGTACTACTTCCCGAAGGAGAAACGCGCCACCCTCTTCGGCGTCGTCGGCGAGGCGGTTCCGGCGGGCTTCGTCGGCCAGCTACTGCACCCCTTCCGCTCGCCGGAGCGCGTGCGAGCTGAGCGGGCCACCGTCTAGGCACTGTCAGAGCACAGAGAGAAGGGGCCGGTGTCCGGCCCCTTCTCTTCGTCTCGGCTCGCCCGGCCTAAGGGTCGAAGGTAGTTGCGGGCCCTGGTATAGGTGTGCAGGTGCCGGAGGCGACGTAGACGCGGTAATCGGGGTCGTCGGCCGGGTCTGTGCCCGACCAGCTCGTGTTGGCCGTCGTTCCCAGGCCTACCCAGCCACTGCCGGAGCGGCGGGTGATGCGGTAGGTGCTGGCGCCGGGAACGGGACTCCAGCTGAAGCTCACCGTGCCGGCGCCTGTAGGGTCGGTGTCCGAGGTCGCGGTTATGGACGGCGCGCTGCAGGACGTGCCCCCTGAGCCGGTGGGGTCGAAGGTAGTTGCGGGCCCCGGCGTAGGCGTGCAGGTGCCGGTTGCGACGTAGACGCGGTATTCGGGGTCGTCGGACGGGTCTGTGCCCGACCAACTCCTGTTGGCCGTGGTTCCCAGGCCAACCCAGCTACTGCCGGAGCGGCGCGTGATGCGGTAGGTGCTGGCGCCGGGCACGGCGCCCCAGCTGAAGGTCACGCTGCCGCCGCCGGAGTTGTTGGTGTCGGACATGGTCTGGATGGTGGGCGCGGCGCAGCTGCTGCCACCGCCGCCGCCGCTCACGCGCGTGAGGTCGTCCGGGGCGTGGAAGTCGGTCACCCAGTACCACTTGTAGGTCGAGTTGGCGTTGTAGTAGCGGGCGATGCCGATCTGCTTCCAGCGGGCGTCCTTCATGTTGTCGTCGTGGCTGGGGGAGTTCTTCCAGAGGTCGAACGCCTCCTGGGCCGTGTCCGTGACGGTGCCGGCGGCGATGTTTTCGCCGGCGCTAGAGTAGGAGTCGTCGCACTGCGAAAGGCGCGTGCCGAGGGAGCGGTTGAGGGAGTCGGTGTGGGAGAAGTAGTTCTTGTCCGCCATGTCCTTGGCGAGCCAGGAGGCGGCGCGGTTGAGATTCACAGAGGTCTGGAGGGCGCCGAGGCCGTTCTGGGCGCGGTAGTTGTTGATCAGCGTCAGGAACGCCTGCTCCTCGCTGTCGAACGTCAGGTCGGCGACGCTGCAGTTGGTGAGGGCGTCGGCGGTTCGGGGGCCGGCTCCGAGTGAGCTGAGGGCGGCGATGGCGACGGCCAGCAGGACGGCGGGGCGAAGAAGCGTGGACGATAGCCGCATGCAGACCCGAGACCTCCGCATCATGTGGCTGCCCGCCGGCGGGCAGCCGCTCTTATTTAACTATCGGCGCGGCGGCAGAGACGATGAATGGCAGGCCGTGCCCGCCAGGTTTCAGAAGCGCCTAGGTCCTGGGATCTTCCGTGTAGGCGCCGGTCGCCGCGAACGCGGCGGCGCGGCGGTTCGTCGCCTCGATCATCTGGGCCGGGATCGGCTTAGCGCCGCCGAGCTGCTGGGCGTAGAGCATGATCTCGGCCGACTCCTCGACGGTCATGTTGACGCGCACGGCGCCGGCGACCGACTCGGCGAAGGCGAGGACGCCGTGGTTCTCCAACAGGAGGGCGCGGATGCCCTGGTGCGCCTTCAGCACCTCGGCGATGTTGTTCACGGACTCCTCGGAGCCGCGGGGGCCGTAGCGGGCGACGGGCACGCCCTCCGTGAGGCCGTTGCGCACCATCGCCTCGTAGGCGGGCGCTATGGCCTGGCCGGCGACGGCGAAGCCGGTGGCGAAGGGCGAGTGCGTGTGGACGACGCCGCGGAACTCAGGCCGCAGGCGGTAGACGATAGCGTGCATCTGGATGATCTCGGCGCCGACGGGCATCACCGTGCCCTCGATGAGGCTGCCGTCCAGGCGGAAGAGGGCGACGTTCTCTGGCTGCATGTCGGCCAGGGAGCCGCCGGCCGTCAGGAGGAAGGCGTCCTCGTCCGGCAGGCGCAGGCTGAGGTTGCCGTGCAGCGTCTTGGTCATGATGCCGGAGCGCACCAGCTGCTGCGACGCTTCGACGACCTCTTTGCGGTAGTTCGCCACGTTGACCATGGGGAGCCCTCTCCTTCGACAAGCCTGCCTGCCGGAAAGGCGGCGAAGGCAGTATGTCTACCGCGGCCGGAGGCCGTCAAGCTGGATGGCAACGCGCGTAGCGGCGAGCTTTAGCTCGCCACGACGATTATGGCGACCTGAAGGTCGCCGCTACGGTCTGCCCGCCGTCAGGAGCGGAGCCGGAGCGAGGCGACGAGGAGGCGAAGGATGCTGAAGGCGGTGCCGGCGGCCGCGGCGAGGCGGCGCAGGCCGGCCAGTGATCGAGAGGGGATTCCGGCCTCCGTCAGGCGCTCCAGGCTCTCGCCGACCGCGATGATGACGGGCGCGTCCAACAGCGGCCGAAAGCCGGCCAGCCAGTCGTCCTGGTGGGGCGAGCGCAGGCCGAGCCAGACGTAGTCGGGCGCCGGCTCGTTGATCCGCGCCGCCAGCGCCTCGATCTCCCGCCAGGCGAGGTCGGCCAGCGGCGGGGCGGAGGCCCCGAAGATTTCGAGGCCGGGAGAGCGCCCCCGCAGGGCCTCGACGAGCTCCTGGTTCCTTTCCGGGTCGCCGGTGAGGAAGAAGTGGCGGTAGCCGCGCTCGCCGGAGCGCTCCAGGACGGCAAGCAGCGCTCGCGTGGCGCTCAGGCGTCGCACCTGCTTGCCCTTCAGTCTACCCAGCAGGGCGAGGGACGCATCGGCCGGCAGGACGAGGTCGGCCTCGTTCAGCGCCTCGCGCAGGTCGATGTCCTTCGCGGCGTGGAGGAGCGTTCGCGCCGTCGCGAAGTGGACGCGCAGCGGCAGGCTCTGGCGCGGCCCCGCGAGGAGCGCCGCCGTCAGCTCCTCTGCGCTCATGACGCTGATCTTGACGCCGAGGGCGCTGAAGGTGTCGGCCGGCGCCGGCGGCGCCGAGGTTATGAGTCGCAAGCGCGCGCCTGGAGCGCGGGAGCGAGAGCGACGCGGTCCGGAGGCCAAACCTCTGCGACTCCTTTCGCGATGGGCTTCTTACTGATGAGAACGTGCCGCCATCCAGCTCATTTCAACCTGTCATTGCGAGGTCGCGAAGCGACCGTGGCAATCCTGGGCGGCATAGCCGAGATTGCTTCGGGCTTCGCCCTCGCAAAGACAGGGGTACGGCCGGTTGGCGTGCTATCGGGGATTGTTTTGGCGGGCGGCGCGGCGGCGCCGACCTCTCCCCCTCACTCCCCCTCTCCGCAGGCAGAGAGGGGGACGCGGGCATAGCTGGGCTGCACCGGTGGAAAGGTGAGACCGGACCGCGGCGGTCAGATGCTCGTCAAGCCTCGCGCGTGGCGCGGCGGCGCTTCTCCGCGGCGATGATCGCCAGGACGCGGCGAGCGGTCTCCTCTAGCCGGCCCGTCTCGTTGACGACGACGTGGTCGAAGTCTTTGGCGGCAGCCATCTCCTTCGCCGCCGTATCGAGGCGCAGGCGCTGGTCGGTCTCGCCCTCGGTGGCGCGCTCCTGCAGGCGGCGCTGCGCCTCGTCCAGCGAGGGCGGCGCGATGAAGATGAGGAGGGCATCCGGGATGAGCCGGCGCAGCGTGGCGGCGCCCTGGATGTCGACGCGGGCGAGGACGTCGCGGCCGGCGGCGAGCGGCTCGACGATCTCGGCGCGGGGCACGCCGTAGCGCCGGCCGTAGACGAGGGCGTGCTCGATGAGGCCGCCTTCGGCCTCGAGGCGGTCGAACTCCGCCTCGCTGAGGAAGCGGTAGTCGCGCCCCTCGATCTCGCGCGGGCGTCTGGGGCGCGTCGTCGCCGTCACGGCGAAGTGGAAGGGCAGGCCCCACGCGGTGAGGAGGTCGCGCACGGCGTCCTTGCCGGTGCCGGAGGGCGAAGAGAGGACGATTAGAAGGGGCGGGCCGGCTGGGATGTCCGGCAGGTCGGCGGGAGGCTTCGCTATCATCAGCCCGAAACGAGCGCGGCGCCGGCGAGGGGCCGGCGCGTCCGCGTGTCCAGCACCGTCGCGCCGAGGCCAGCAGGCGGCGGCGCCGCGAGCTTGGCGAAGAAGTTCGGGAAGGTCTTGCCGACGCAGGCCGGGTTGCGGATGCGCATGCCGGGCACCCTGAGGCCGAGGACGGCGAACGCCATCGCGATCCGGTGGTCGCCGTAGGTCTCGATCTCGGCGCCGTGCAGATCGGAGGGGAAGACCTCCAGCGTGTCGCCCCTCTCGATGACGCGGGCGCCGCACTTCGTCAGCTCGGTGCGCAGCGCCTGCACGCGCTCCGACTCCTGAAGTCGCAGCCGGCCGAGGTCGACGAAGCGGGACGGCCGCGGCAGCAGCGGCGCGACGACGATGGCGGTGATGATCGCGTCGCCCAGGTCACGCAGGCGGGAGACGTCGGCATAAGCGGCGCCGGCGTCGTCGCCGAACCGGCGCGCGAACTCCAGGAAGCGGGCGTCGATCTGCCAGCCGCTCTCCGGCCAGGCGGCGACGGCGAGCTTCGTCTCGGGCAGGAGGGCGCCGGCGGCGAGGAAGTAGCTGGCGCTGGAGCAGTCGGGCTCGATCTGAAACTCGCCGCCGTTCCGGGGGAATACCTCCATCAGCTTCGACGTCATCGCCACGTAGGCCGATTCCTCCGCGTCCTCGCCGGTGACCTTCACCCGCCAGCCGCCGGCGCGGGAGGAGAGGAGGAGGGCGGAGGCGAACTGGGAGCTTTCGGCGATGTCGACGACGCAGGAGCCGTGCGTCGAGCCGCCTTCGCCGTGGAGAAGGGCGGGCAGGTGGCCACCCTCGGCTTCGAGGCGGTAGCCGAACTGGCGCAGGGCGTCGAAGAGGGCGCCCTGAGGGCGCTCGTTCATGCGGGGCGCGCCGGCGACGCGGTAGACGCCGTTGCCCAGGCAGAGCATGGCCGTAAGGAAGCGCGCCGCCGTGCCGGCGTTGGCGACGAAGACCTCCAGCGGCCGGTCGCGGCTGCCCGCGTTGGGGATCCGCCCGCCGAGCCCCGTCACGCTGATCGTGCGGTTGGCCTCCTCGGCCGGGTCAGGCTCGACGCCGACCTCGAAGCCGAGCTTGCGCAGCGCCTCGACCATGACCTCCGTGTCCTCGCACCAGAGGGCGCCGTGCAGCGTCGTCTTGCCGTCGGCGAGGGCGGCGAGGATGAGCGCTCTGTTCGTGATGCTCTTCGACCCGGGGATGGTGACGAGGACCGGCGACGGCCTCGCGGGCGGCACGACCTCTACAACTTCGGGTAGCGCCACGCGCGGCGATGCCTGTTTACTCGCGGCGGCGCAGGCGCTCCTTGCGCTCGCGCTCCTTTGCCTGCTCTTCGAGGGAGTCCGCGACCTCTTTCGAGCGCCTGATCCAGCCGCCGGCGATCATCGTCGTGAACGCCTCGCCGGGGGAGGGCAGATCGACGTCGACGTCGGCCTCCTTGCGCCTGGGCGGCCCGGCGAGGAGGGACTCGCGCTCCAGCTGAGTCTCGGCCAGCGTCCGGAACAGCGTCTCGGCGTCGCTCTGCTCGATGAGGCTGCGCAGGCGGTAGAGCTCGTCGACGTAGCGGTCGAGCCAGTGGAGGATGTTGTCGCGGTTGGTCAGGCAGATGTCGTGCGACATCTCCGGCGCGCCGGCGGCGAGGCGCGTAAGGTCGTGGAAGGCGGGGCCGGCCATGTTGGCCAGCTCCGGCCAGGCGGCGCTGCCGCGCGCCAGGTTGAACAGGGCGATGGATGACACGAGGGGTACGTGGCTCACGGCCGCCGCGTAGGCGTCGTGCTCCTCCGCGTCGACGAAGAGGGGGCGAGCGCCGATGGCGCTGACGAGGTCGACGACGGTGCTGACGGCGCCGGGCATGGCGTCCTTGGGCGGGACGATGGCGTAGGGCCGGTCGTCGAAGAGGGAGGCCTCCGCCGCCTGCGGGCCGGACTTCTCCTTGCCGGCCATGGGGTGGCCGCCGATGAAGTGGACGGTGGGCGGCAGGATATCGCGCGCCCAGCCCATGACGCTCAGCTTCGTGCTCGCCGTGTCGGTGACGACGGCGCCGCGACGTAGTCGGGGCGCGATCTCCGCCAGCACCTTCTGGATGGAGATGACGGGCGTCGCGATGATCACGAGAGTAGCGCCTGCGACCGCCTCCTCGACGGTCCGCGCCGCCTTCGGCACGGCGCCGGCCTGCACGGCGCTGGCGGCGACGCGCCCGTCGCGGTCGTAACCTACGACCTCGGTGTCGACCGGCTCGGCCCGCCGGATGGCGAGGCCCAGCGAGCCGCCGATGAGGCCGAGGCCGATGATCGCTACCTTACCCATCGAGTTCTCCTCCCGGCGCTCCCCGATTGCGCCCGCGAGCGGCCTGGTACCGCAGCTTACTTACATCTTAACCGAGGCGCGCTCAGCTTGCGTCGTCGGCGGCGCGGAGGCGCTCGGCGAAGCTCTCCTCGCCGGGCAGGACGCGGCCGGCGATGAGACGCACCGCGAGGGCGCCGGCGCCGGCCGCCTCGGCGACGCGGGCACCGAACTCGGCGTGGTTGACGAGGCGGTCGGCCGCTGCTGGCACGCCGGAGGCTCCGGCAGCGGCGAGCCGGCTGACCGCACGCGGGGCGAGAACGTAGAGGACGCGCAGCCAGACCGGGACGGCGCCCTTGCCGCAGTCGTGCAGGAGGGCGGCCGTCAGTAGGTCGCGGTCGTCCGCGCCGCTCTCGCGCAGCCGCCGCGCCACGGCGAGGGCGTGGCGTTGGTCGCGCTGCTCCATGGCGAAGAAGAGTTGCGACTGCGCCTCGGTCAGGAGGGCGCGGGCGAAGCGCAACTCCTCCGCGTCGATGCGCGGCCGCAGGGCGTGCAGCACCTGCCGCGAGCGGTAGAGGGCCCTAGCCAAAGGCGTGGCCACCGCCGGCGATTAGCTCCGTGAGGCCGTTGATCAGGGGCGACATCACCTCGTGCAGGATGCTGACGGAGCCCTGGGTGACGAAGGGCATGACGATGAGCAGCAGGAGGATGCCCGGCCCGTAGGGCTCCAGCCGTGCGACGCTGCGCGAGAGGTCGCGCGGCAGGAGGCCGACGGCGACGGCGAAGCCGTCGAGCGGCGCCACGGGCAGGAGGTTGAAGACGGCCAGGACGACGTTGAAGATGATCAGCGCCGCCAGGTAGAGGCCGAGGTAGTCGCCGGCCTCCCAGCCGCTGATGCTCCGCGGCACGAGGAAGGGGCTGCGCCAGTCGACGAGGCCCAGGCGCATCGGCAGCGAGGCGAGAACGGCGAGGAGGAGGTTGGCCAGCGGACCCGCGGCGGCGACCATCGCCCGCCCGCTCTTCGGGCCGTTGCGCAGGCGAGAGGGGTTCACCGGCACCGGCTTGCCCCAGCCAAAGCCGCCGAGCATGAGGAAGACGGTGCCCGTCGGGTCGAGGTGGCGCGCCGGGTTGAGGCTGACGCGGCCGGCGGCGCGCGCTGTGCGGTCGCCCAGGCGGTCCGCGACGAAGGCGTGGCTGAACTCGTGGAAGGCGATGCCGGCCAGGAGGGCGCTGACGACGGCGCCGAAGAAGGTGAGGAAGAGGAGAAGGCTCTCCTGGAGAAGCTCGGAGTAGGTTAGGAGCAAATCGACCTCGCGAGGCTTTGATTCGATTCTAGCACGCGCCCGAGGCTGTCTTTGCGAGGGTCGCCGCAGGCGGCCCGCGGCAATCCTGGGCAGCCCTCTCGCTGACGACGAGCCGCCAAAGATTGCTTCGCCCTTCTGCGAAGGACTCGCAATGACCCAGGAGCAGGACTGCCTGCCGCGCGGCTATAATGCGGCGCGAGGGGAGGAGAGCATGGCCTGGCGCGAGAGCTTCGACGTCCCACCTTCCATCCACCAGAACCCGATACCGACGGCGTGCCGGGTGGGGAACGTGCTGTTCACCTCCGTCATCGGCGGGCGGGACCCGGAGACGGGCGCCACGCCGGAATCGGTCGAGGAGCAGGCGGCGAACGTCTTCGAGAACCTGCGCAACATCCTCGCCAAGGCGGGCGGGACGCCTTCGGACGTAGCGCGGGTCACGGTATTCGTCAGCGACCCGGGCGTGCGGCCGCACGTCAACAAGCCCTGGCTGGAGATGTTCCCGGACGAGGCGAGCCGCCCGGCGCGCCACACCATCGTCCAGGGCGGCGGCGGGCCGGCCGTCTCCATCGAGGTGATCGCGGTCATCGGCGGGCGTACCTAGGCGGAGCGCCCGAAGCCAGGCCGCCTACGGAGACTCGGAGAACGCCACGGAGTCGTGCGTCCGCACGGCTCTCACTACCAGGCGCTGGTCGTATTCGCTCGTGCCTCTGTCGAAGTTACCGCCGCATGTGATGAGCGTGACGGACTCGGTCGCTGTCGGCCCAACGATCTCGGCGACCGGCGCCGCCGCCGCCTCGTAGTAGCCGATCTCCTGGACCCGGTACACCAGCGTTTCGCCGTCGTCTAGCGACAGCCGGATCTCGTCCCCCGCCTCGAGCTCACTCAGGCGCCAGAAGACGGCCGGCCCATAGTTCACGTAGTCGACGTGGCCGGCCATCACGATGTTGCCTGCGCGGCCCGGCTTGCCCGAGAAGTCGTACCAGGCGACCTCTGCCGGCCCTGCCGGCGACGGCATCGCGCCCGTGGAGTCGAGCCCGAGAGCCGTGACGGGCGCGTCCACGCCGATCCGTGGCACTTCGAGCCGCACGATCCAGCGCTGGACGTCGTTTCGCGAAGAGTCGGCTGGCGCGGCCCCGGCGGGCGGCAGCGATGTCGGCGCATCGGGGCTCGATGAGAGGACACGGGCCTGCGGCGCTCGGTCGCCGTCGACGATCAGCAGGCCGAAGGTCGCGAAGGCGAGGCCGATGACCAGGAACGCTGTAGCGAGCGAGCTTCGCGTCATAAACGGTCTGCCCTTCCCTGCTGCGCAGCGCGGAGCCCGGCTAGGAGACCGGGGCCGAGCCGCGGGTTCGGACTCCTTCGACTTGGTTATCGTCCGGAAGGAGGGCCCGCGAATGGGGGTTTCCCTCATGTGGGCGGGCGGCATCGGCTGGCCCGGCGTCAGGGGTTGCGGCAATAGTCTTGCAGATTCGTGTAAGGGGTAAAGGTTGAAGGCCGGCTGCCGATCATGCAGAAGGATACCCCAAGCCGAAAGAGGAGGAGTTGGTATGAGTAGATTGCTGAGAATCGGCGAGTTTGTAGCTGTCGCCACCGTCCTGGGGGCGTTGGTGGTCGGGAGCCTTCTGGTCTCCAGCAGCGTGACCCAGGGCCTCGAGACGGACGTCGGCGCGGAGACCGACGTCACCGGCGGCACCGGCGCTAGCGGCGCCGGCGGTGCCGGGCCTTCGGGCGGTTCGGCGGCGCTCCCGCCGGCAGCGCCCGTGGGCGGCGTCGACCCGTCGGCGTCGAGCCTGCCTTCGGCCGGTAACGGCGGCTACTTGAGCAGCGCGGCGACGAACGGCGCCACCTACGCCCTCATCGGGTTTGGCATCGTCGTCCTGACCGCCGGCTCGCTCGCCCTCGCCTACAAGCCGCGAAGGTAAGAGCCTCAGTCAGTCAGGTCACGCGGGGCGGATCGTCCAGCCGACGGTCTGCCCCGCTGTGGCGCCAGGCACGTGGGAGGGAGCCCATGGAGATCACAGTCTCTTCCCGCCACCGGTCCAGCGATCGGAGCTGGCTGGCGCGGGAGGCGTCTTCCCTCCTCACCGTAGGACTGCTTCTCTTCCTCTGCCTGCCTGCCCTTCAGGCGGGACGCTCGCCGCTGACCTCCGATGAATCCCTCTACGTCGCGGAGGCGCTCAACATCGCCAGTGGCAAGGGCCTGACCTACCCGACCGGCGAGCCCATCGTCCACCGCGCGCCCCTCTATCCGGCGATGCTCGCGGCGACGTTCAAGGCGGCCGGCGCGTCCCTCGAGGCCGCCTACTGGCTGCCCCGCCTCGTCCTCATCGCCAACGTGCTGCTCGTCTTCCTCCTCGCCCGCGCCCTGTTCGGCGCCTGGGCGGGCCTCTGCGCCGGCGTGCTTGCCGCCGCCTCGCCCTATCTCAGAGGCATGGGCACGACGCTCTTCCTCGACGGCACCGAGACGGCCTTCATCCTCGGCTCGCTGCTCCTTCTCTGGCAGGCGGAGGAGCGGCGCAGTGTCCCCGTGTCGGCCGCCAGCGGCGCGCTGCTCGGCCTCGCCTTCCTCGTCAAGGAGTCGGCCGTCCTCCTCCTGCCCCTGCCGGCTGTGCTGGCGCTGTTCTTCGGGTACCGGACGGGCTGGAAGCGCTCGCTCCTCGCCTGGTACGGCGGCTTCGCAGCCCTGACGGCCTGGTGGTGGGTCTGGGTCTACGCGCAGACCGGCTCGCTGTTCCTCGTAGGGTTGTCGGGCGGCCGCCTGACAGCCGCCGTCCTGGTGCTGGGCGCGGTTCTGGCGCTGGCCTGTCTCGCCTTCTTGCGACGCGCCCCTGCCGAAGGCGCTGCTGGAGGCCTGAGCCGGACTGCGGCGCTCGTGGGCGTCGCCCTCTGGGTCGGCGTCTTCCTCCTCGGTCTCGAGGCAGCTGCCTGGCGCTACGAGCGCGACTATCTGGCGCACGTGCCGGCGTACGTCGTACAGGTCTTCGCGACGAACGTGCAGCCGGCGGCGCTGGTCGGCGCCGCCTGGGTCATGGCCCTCGTCCTCGGCCTGGGTCGGGGAAGCAGGAGCTGGGGCGTCCTGGCGTTCTCGCTGCTCCTGTTCGCCTCCTACTTCGTCCTCGTGGCGGACAGGCACCTCTCCCTGCGCGACCTCCTGCCCGTGGTCTACCTCTCGTACGTGGCCCTCGGCGGCGCCGCGGCCTGGCTGGTGGGCTGGAGCGCCGGCCTCGACTTCCGCCAGCCTTTCCTCCGCCAGGCGGGGCTCGTCGTGGGAGGAGTCACGGTCGCCGTGGTCGTCCTCGCCAGCGCCGGCGCCGTCACGCGGCGGGCGCCGGTCGACTACCAGGACGACTGGCACAACTCCCTCTCGCTGGTGGCGGCCGCCTGGCTGAGCGGGAACCTGGAGCCGGGCAGCACGGTGATGTCCTCCCGCCTCTACTACTCCCACCTCTACTTCCTGACGGGCGGCGAGTTCGCCTTTCACCAGCTGCCGACCGTCGAGGTGGACCTCTCGCTGCGAGATGACGCCGTACCGCCGCTGGCGCGGCGCAGCACGCTGTTCCGCTGGGAGAACCACCTGATGCCCGCTGACTCTCCCGCCGACCGCTGGCTCTACCTGACGCGCTACCCGGTGAAGGGCTATTTCATCGGCCTGGCGGAGAACGACCTCGTCGACGAGCTGCGCCGGCGGGACGTCGACTACGTCGTCCTCAGCAGCCAGGACGCCGGCTTCAGCTCGAGATCGCTTGCGGCCTACTTCGAGGACAACCCGGCGTTCGAGCGCGTCTACAGCCTCAGCGCCGGCCCGGCCGACGAGGTCCGCGTCTACCGCGTCGACCGGGCCCTGCTGGCCCCGACTCCGTCGGGGAAGCCGGCGCAGGTGACGGCGTCCGCCTACGACTACGTCTCGAAGAAGCTCGGCGGCGGTGCGCAGGCGGAGGCGTTCTTCCGCCGTCTCAGCCCGGCCGGCTTCGTCGTCGCGCCTTACTAAGGGGAGAGTCGAATAAAGTGAGCCGCCGTCCGACCGAAACTGAGCATAGGAGCATGGGAAGGAGGCCCAGCGACTTGAAGCTCATCGTCACGATCCCGGCGTACAACGAAGAGGCGACCATCGGCGAGGTTGTACGCGAGATACCGCGCGCCATCGCCGGCGTCCGCCGCGTCGAGGTGCTGGTCGTCGATGACGGCTCGCGGGACGGCACCGTCGAGGCGGCTCTCGCCGCCGGCGCCGACCATGTGGTCCGCAACGGCACGAACCGCGGCCTTGCCTACACGTTCCGGCGGGCGCTGAACGAGGCGCTGGTGCGCGGCGCCGACGTGATCGTCAACACGGACGCGGACAACCACTACGACCAGACGCGCATCCCGGACCTCATCCAGCCCGTCCTCCGGAACGAGGCGGACATCGTGGTCGGCAGCCGCGTCTTCGACGGGCTGGCGATGCGCTGGGCGAACAAGCAGGGCAACCGCCTGGCGAACTTCATCCTCCAGCGGCTGCTACGCATCCCGGGCGTGGACGTCTCCTCGGGCTTCCGCGCCTACAGCCGCGAGGCGGCGCTCTCGCTGAACGTGCTCTCCAGCCACACCTACACGCACGAGACGCTGTTCAACGCCGTCGACCGGCGCCTGCGCGTCGTGAGCATCCCTCTGAAGGCGCGGCACGTGGAACGGCCTTCGCGCCTCATCGCGAGCCTGCCGAAGCACGTCTGGGCCGCGGGCGTGGGGATCCTCCAGTCGATCCTGCGCTACCGCCCCCTGCGAGCCTACGGGACGGTGGGCGTGGCGCTGATGATCGCCGGAGTAGCGCCGTTCCTGCGCTTTCTCTACTTCGTCCTCCAGGGCGACGGTCAAGGCCACGTCCAGTCCTTGATCGCCGGCCTGGTGCTCGTCTTCGTCGGCGTGCAGCTCATCGTCGTTGGCCTCCTGGCGAAGGCGATCAGCTGGAACCGGGAGCTTCTGGAAGAGGTGCTCTACCGGCTAAAGGACGTATCCGCGAAGGACGTCCAGGAGCCGCGCCGGGCCAGGGCGGACGCTCAGATCGAGGAAACCAACGGGAGGGTAAAGGTTGCGTAGCTTGCTGAACGGGTTTCAGAGCGTTGGCGTCATCGGTGTGGGCGTCGTCGGCGGCGCCGTCCGCCACTACTTCGAGTCGCAGGGCGTGCCGCCGCTTCTGTACGACCCGGCCAAGAGGCTGGGCTCGCTGGCGGAGATCAACGCGGCCGGGCTCGTCTTTGTCTGCGTCCCGACGCCCTACGCTCCCGGCCACGGCTTCGACGACAGCGCCGTCGAGCAGGCTATCGCCCCGCTCCGTGGTAGCAAGACCATCGTCATCAAGTCGACCGTCCTCCCCGGCACGACGCGCAAGTTCCAAGAGCGGTTCCCCGAGCACCGCGTCCTCTTCAACCCGGAGTTCTTGCGCGAACGGAGCGCGGTGGAGGACTTCCTCAAGCCGGACCGCCAGATCGTCGGCGTCTGCGGCGACGACCGGGAGGAAGGGGAGCGACTGCTGAAGCTGCTGCCGCCGGCGCCGCATACAGCCGTCGTGCCGGCGGAGGCTGCGGAGCTGACGAAGTACGCCACCAACGCCTTCCTGGCCTTGAAGGTGACCTTCGCCAACGAGCTCTACGACCTCTGCGCCGCCCTCGGCGCGGACTACGGGCTGGTCAAGGAGGGCATCGCCGTCGACGAGCGCATCGGCGCCTCCCATCTCGACGTGCTGGACGGCGGCTACCGCGGCTACGGCGGCAAGTGCCTGCCCAAGGACACGATGGCCCTGCTCGACCTGGCAGACGACCTGGGCGTGGTCCTGGACCTCCTGAAGGCGGCGCACGGCGTCAACCTGCGCTTGAACCCGCCGGTCCCCCTCCGGCGGCGGCCCGAGCTGCGCTCGCCGGCACGCGCAGAGGCGGAGTCGAAGGTTGCCTGAGGGGAACACGAAGGCGGAGCGGCTCCGCGCCCTGGTGCTTGCCAGCACGTTCCCGCGCTGGCAGGGGGACACCGAGCCAGCCTTCGTTTACAACCTGTGCCGCGGCCTTCAGGCCGACTTTGACGTCACTGTTTTGGCGCCGCATGCCCCTGGCGCTTCTCTGAGAGAGGAGTGGCAGGGCATGGAGGTCGTTCGGTTCCGGTACTTCTGGCCGGAGAGGCTGGAGCGCCTCGCGTACGGCGGCATCCTCCCCAACCTGAGGCGGAACAGATGGCTCTGGCTGCTGGTGCCCCTCTTCCTCGCCGCTGAGCTAATCGCCGCGCTGCGGCTGGTCCGTTCTCACAGGCCGGATGTCATCCATGCCCACTGGCTCCTGCCCCAGGGCCTCGTCGCCGCCGCGGCCGGACTCATCACGAAGACGCCTGTCGTCATCACGGCGCACGGCGGTGACGTCTACGGCGTCCGCGGCCGGGTACAGGACGCGCTGAAACGCTGGGCGCTGCGTCGCGCTATCGCCCTCACGGCGGTCAGCTCCGACCTGGCGAGGGTCATGGCTGACCTCGTGGGCGGTTCGAGAGGCTCACCACGCAGCGGCCGCCCACGCGTCGAGGTCATTTCGATGGGAGTCGATACACAACGGTTCCGGCCGGATGCGCGTGACGAGCGGCTGCGGCGCACGCTGGGCGTTAGCGGCCCGTTCCTCCTCTTCGTCGGCCGGCTGGCGGAGAAGAAGGGCGTGCGCTACCTGCTCGAGGCGATGCCGGCGATCCTCGGGAACTTGCCTGCGGCGAAGCTGGTCGTTGTGGGCGACGGGCCGCTGCGAGGCGAGCTGGAGTCGCTGAGCAGGCTTTTGGGCATAGAGGAGAGCGTGGTTTTCGTCGGCGGTAAGCGCCAGGAGGAGCTGCCGCCTTACTACGCGACCGCCGACGTTTTCATCGGCCCGTCGATCGTCGTGAGCGGGGGCGACACGGAGTCCTTTGGCCTCGTCTTCGCCGAGGCGATGGCCTCTGGCTGCGCGGTGGTAGCCTCCGATGTCGGCGGGATACGCGAGCTGGTACGGGAAGGCGAGACGGGCCTGCTGGTGCCGGAGCGCGACCCGGCCGCGATAGCGCGGGCGGTCTGCGCGCTGCTGGCCGATGATGAGCTGAGGCGGCGACTGGCGGCCGGGGGCCGCTCCCGGGTGAAGCGCCGCTTCGAGCAGCGCTCCATTGCCAACCGTTACGCGCGCGTCCTGCGGGAGGCGGCGGCGTGAGCACGGCTTCTGCTAGGCTGCCCAAGCTTTCGCACGCAAACGCAAAGCAGCGCTCGCGCGAGGGCAAGGCGAGTCGCATCCATGACCTTCTGCAGTCTCAGGTCGGCGACGTTGGGGACAAAGACGTCCTCGACATTGGCACCGGGTCGGGATTCATCGCTTCGTTCCTGGCCGAGAGAGCCCGGTCCCTCCTGAGCGTGGACGTCGTCGACGAGCGGGTACGCCACGATTTCCGGTTCGAGCTGGTCGAGTCGGAGGCGCTACCCTGCGAAGACGAGAGCTTCGACGTCGTCATCAGCAACCATGTCGTGGAGCACGTGGACGATCAGGCGAAGCACCTGCGAGAGATAAAGCGCGTCCTCCGGCGGGACGGCGTCTGCTACCTGGCTACACCGAACCGCTTCTCGCTCATCGAACCTCACTTCAAGCTGCCGTTCCTCTCCTGGCTGCCGCCGGGAATGCGGGACGGTTACGTCCGCGTGGCCGGAAGAGGTTCCCGCTACGACGTGCGCCCGCTCACCATGGGGCGCCTCCGCGCTCTGGCCTCCACGGCCGGCCTCCGAGTGGAGGATCTGTCGACCGAAGTCGCGGCGGCGGCGTTGTCCAGACGCCTCGCGCTTTCCTGGGTGCGGGGAGTGGGCCTGCTGCACGGCCTTTACCCCAGCTTCGTCGTCATGCTCAGGCGACCGGATGCGACGGCATGAGCATGACGACGGAGGGGCTCACGATTACACTCCCGCGCGCGGTCGCTTCGCGGCGGGTTCTGCAGATGCGCCTCACGTTGGAGACCGCCTTAGCGGCGGTCCTGCTGCCCATCTTCTTGGCGCTGGCCATGGTGATCCCGTCCCTGGGCATCAACATCTTCAATACACCAGACGAAACCTCTGACTACCTCTTCACGAAGACTTTCGCGGAACACGGGCGTCTCTGGTACACGGAGGAGTACACCTCCCTGGATGAGGAGAACCTTCTGCACCCGAGGGGCGCCATGACGCACGACGGGCGGATCGTCCCCTACAGCTTCTTGGGCCTGCCCCTGGTTTACGGCGTCATCTATCGCGTCGTCGGCGACCACTTGCAGTACATCTCTTTCGTCCTGGCCGCTGTGTCGGCCTGGGCGCTCTACCGTTCTACGAGCCTTCTGTTCGGCGCCAGGGCGTGGGAGGCGTGGACGGTGGCGCTAGGCTTTTCGCCGCTCATCTACTATCTCAACCGCCCGTACATGAACGCTGCGCCGGCGCTCACGCTGTTCTTCGTCGGCATATGGCTGTTCGCGCGCTACCTTCGCGGCGACCAGCGGCGGGACCTCAAGCTGGCTGCCTGCGCCATGGCCCTCGTCGTCCTATTTCGCTACGAGTACGTTCTGTTCGTTACGCCCCTTGCTCTCTGGGCGCTCTACGTCAAGCATGGGAGCTTGCTCAGCCGGAGCTATCGGTGGGACTGCGCCGCATACTTCGCTGCGTTGCTCCTCCTCGTGGCTCTGCCGGTGGCAGCCCTGAACCACTACATCTACGGAGACGTGTTCACCTACGGGCCCGGCCTGTTCAACGAGGTCTACTTCCCGGAACGCGGCGCGACGCCGGATGCTTCATGGCTGGAAAGCTTGGGGCGCTCTCTGCGCAGCGTGCTTTTGCCCTCCTACCCGTTCGACCCGCTGCAGGTGCTGACCAACGTCCCCCGCCTGACAGCTTGGACGATGCCGGTCTTCACACTCACGGCCGCCCTCGGGATTGCGATGTTGATAAGGGCGAGGAGCGTGAGCTTGTGGCGGATGGCCCCGCTCAGTCTGCTGGTGGTCTACGTGCTCTTCTACCGCGGCTCCGGCAACACCTGGGACGCGTCCGGAACGGAGCCTGGGTTGGAAGTAGCCGTGGTCAGGTACTGGCTGCCAGTCTACACGCTCCTTTTCTTCCTCGCCGTCTACGCCCTCCGCGCGATGCGGGACCAGGCCGTGAAGCTGGTGCTTGTAGGCGCGCTGCTGCTGACCGGGCCGGTCTCTGTCTACTCGCTGGCCGATGGATCCCTTCTCACCGGGCGGGACACGATCAAGGCCTACGAAGCCTGGGTTGGCAACGTGCTCCTGCCCAACACGGAAGAGAACGCTCTCATCTTCGTCGGCAGGACTGACAAACGCATCGCGGCCTACCGAGACGTGGCCACGTGGTGGAATGGCGCTGAGTTCTACGACGTGGAGAAGGTGGCGGCGTCGATGGTGCGCGTCGTCCCCAACGGCCGGCCTCTGTACATCTACAAGGAGCCGGAGGTAGACATTCCGGCGCTGAATGACGTGCTAGCCCGCTACGGCCTGGAGGCCAGGCCGGTGGCGAGGACAGGCTTCTACCGCATCGAGCCGAAGCAGCCTACCTCCGCGTCGCCGAGAGGAGCGCAAGACGATGTCTAGCGCGGGAGCGGCGCTACCGAGACCGGGAAGGCGTCTGGGCCTGCTCCAACTGATGTTGACGGCGTCCAGGAGGATGGAGTCGACGGAGGCCTACCGTAACTTCCAGCGAACGCAGGCTGAGCTGCTCCTCCAGTACCTCCGAGACCAGGAGGTGGAGCTGGCCTCCGCCGACGTGCTCGATCTCGGTTGCGGCTACGGCGGCTACTCAGATGTCTTCCGCTCCGAAGGGGCAAGCGTCATATCGAGCGACCTCATCATCGAGCCGAGCGTCGCGGGCGAGCTGAGCACCAGCGGCCAAGCGCTGCAGGCCGACGCTACGAGCCTCCCGGTGAGGGATGAGTCCATGGACTTCGTCTTCTGCGCCAGCCTCATCGAGCATGTGGAAAAGCCGCTGCAGCTGTTATCTGAGATAAGGCGGGTCCTCCGCGCCGGCGGCAAGTGCTACCTGAGCTTTCCACCCTTCTACTCACCCGTTGGCGGTCATCAGTTCAAGCCGTTTCACCTCCTGGGTGAAGGTGCGGCCATCTCACTCCATAGACTCACCCACAAGGGAGACCATGGCGCCTCGGCTTTCGCGAACGCGTACGGCGCCTGGGGGCTCTATCCCCGCACCATCGGCGGCGTGCGGCGGGACGTGCAGGCTCTGGGGTTCTCCATACTCGACCAGTCCACGCGATTCCTGCCGTTGAACGTGTCGCGCGTCCCGCTGCTCTCAGAGTTCCTGACCTGGCATGTTCAGTTCTTGCTGCTGAAGCCCGCTTGGTCGGAACGCTGCGCGTGATGGAATCAGAAGGCAGCGAGGGTCGTTAGCTCGGTCTGAGAGGAGGCGCGATGATGCGTCTGCGCTACCTGCTCCTGGCCGCGGGCATCCTCATCGCCGCTTTGTTCGTGGCCCGGGGCGCCTCGGCCGGAGCGGCACGGATCGACAGCCTCAGCTCGTCCGAGCTCGGCCTGATGGCACTCGCTCTCGGCCTGGGCGTTGGCGCCGTGGCCGGCCTGGGGTTGGCCTGGATCGCCTTGCTCCGTTTCCTCAAGGTGCCGGGACTGGGCGCCGCCGCCTTCCGGCTCTTCGCCTACACCTGGCTTGCCCGCTATATACCCGGGACCATCCCCTACCACGCCTCGCGTCTCATGCTGGCGGAGACCGTGGGGGCGAGTAGGGGAAGGGTTGCCGCGAGCATCGCCTACGAGACGGTACTGGCTCTGAGCTCGGCGGCGGCTGTGGGCGCCATCGGCGTCATGCTCGCCCTGGGCACGGACCTCGATTCGAGCTGGACTTACCTGCTGGCGATCGTGCCTCTAGCGGCGCTGCCCGTCCTCCTGCACCCGCGGCTTCTTGTGCCCGCCGCGAACAGGCTTCTCGCCCTCGCGCGCCGTGCCGCACTCACGCAAGAGGCGCTGCTGACCCACAGGCAGACTTCCTATGTGTTCGTGGCCTACGCGGTCGTTCACTGCCTGAACGGCCTGGCGTTCTACTTCGTCCTCCAGGCGGTGACCGATAGCGCCTCCGTGAGCCTGCCTTTAGCCGTGGGCGTCTACGGCCTCTCGAGCGCCGCCGGCGTCGCCGTGCCCCTTGTGCCCAGCGGCCTCGGCGTGCGGGAGGCGGTCATCGTCGGCATCCTGGGCGTCTCCATGCCCGCCGAGACGGCGCTGGTCGTCGCGGGCGCGGCGAGGGCGGTGTCAGTCGCCGCGGATGTCGCCTTCGTATCGCTGTTTGCCGTCATCCACGCGGGCGTCGTGGCGGCTGGGCGCCTGTCGAGGAAGGATGTGCCGGCGCCGGACGGGCGGGGCCGGGAGATCGCCGCCTAACGTCCACTTCGTTTGCGCCGGCTGTTGGCCACGATTCAGACGAGAGCGGCGCTCTGCTTCGCATCTTTGGTGGGAGACGAGTCGGACTCTACCTCGCCTCCGCGCCGCTCACGCCATCGCCGCTTGCTCCTTCGGCAGCTGGTCCCCGGCTTGCCGCGACAAGAACCGAAAACACCGCTGCCAGGCCAACGGCGAGCGTGGCGCTGATCTCGATCGGGTCGCTCCAGCTGACGCCCAGAAGGTGGCCCTCAAAGAGGACGGCGTCGATTTGGTGGAGCGAGAGGCTGCGGATAACGACGAAGCTGCAGAGGAAGACCAGGGCGATGAACGGAGGCAGGTAACGCCGCTTGGCGCCTTTCAACCGCATCGCGAGCAGTATTGTCGCGTCCGCAGCTACGACGATCAGGATGACGACTGTCGCCTGAATCGGTCGTCTGATGCTGTACCAGCCCTCGGACTGCGCTTCGTCGCGAAAGGCGTCGCCGATCGACCTCTGGGCGTCAGTGGCGGCGAAGACCGCCAGGGCGGCGAGGACCCCGCCGACAATCAGCCAGAAAATCAGGCGCCGCGGACGCTCTTCCCTGGAGACCAGCGCCAGGTCTCTCACTCCCGCGAACGCACAGAGGACCGACGACAGGAGATACGGCAATAGCACCTCCAGCCGCCAGTCACGGTCGGCGCTAATCGGAACCGTGGTGGGAGGAGGAAGGAGATCCGCGGCGGCTGCAGGCGTGCTGCTCGGAGCGAGCGAGAGCGCATCGGGGGCGCTGGTAGGGGAAACCGGCGGAGCCTCAGGTTCGCTAGTAGACGCAGGCGGCGGCGTGGCCAGGGGCTGAGTCGTGGGCGAAGCGACAGTTGTAGCAGGGCCCGCAGGCGCCGTGGCGGCTGGAAGTGCGCTCGTCGGCGCGGGCGGGATGTTGCAGGCTTCCGATTGCGTGCTGCCCTGCTCGAGCCCCGTCGCCTGCTGGAACGCGGCGAGTGACGCGTATGGCGTGCCCTCCCACTCCGTGAAGTAATCGTCGTCCAAGGGGACAAGGCAGTTGCTCTGGGAGTCGAAGTCCGCGGGCTCAAAGATCTCGTACACATAGCGCGAGACGTAGAAGACGTTGTTGCGGAGATACATGGGCGACATGCCCGGGTCCGTCTGATGGATGCCGTCCGCGCCGCCCTGGGCCTGCTCCGCAGAAGAGTTGACGACGCAGCGGTTGTTGATGAGACGTGCCAGACCGCTGGAGGGACTGCCCACCTTGAAGCAGAAGAGGTTTTCCAGGTCGCCCATGACGAGGTCGTGGATGTAGTTGCCTTCGACAGTAAGAGGTCCTGTTCCTACCGGCGCAATGGCGACGCCGGTGCCGCAACCGGAGATGTCATTGTTGCGGATGACGTTGTTGAGGTTGCCGCCCTCGGACTGGATGCCGTCGTCGTGGCAAGACGTGATGACGTTGTTTTCAACGACGGAGTTACGGTCCAGCGTACCGCGCGGCGACCCTTCTTCCTCGCCGCCGATGCCATCCCAGACGTCACTGATCCGATTGCCGGCGATGTAGTGGCCGCCGCCCGAAGGATTGGAGTCGTTGCTCTTGAACCAGATGCCGTTGGCGCAGCCGTCGTCGCTGCAGTCGGTGCCGCGGCCGTAGGGGCCAGCGATGACGTTGTTGGTCACTACAAAGCCGGGGCCGCTGTACCAGGAGGCCACGCCCGCCTCGTACTGGCCGCTGTGGCTGCCGTCGCAGTCGAAGTTCTGGAGGGACATGCCGTCCACAGTGCCCCGCGCCGGTATCGGCGAGTCGGGCCGGGCCGCTAGGAACAAGACACTGGCGTTCTTCGTGTTGCGTACCGTCAGGCCGCGAAGCGTAACCCCGACCGGGTTTGAGCCAGCCAGGTTGTTCGTGACGAGGAAGCCGTGGTCGCGTGAGCACTCGCCGTCGACTATCGCCTCCCCGTCGCCGAAGGCCTCGACGGTGAGGGGCTTGTCAATGGTGACCTGCTCTCCGTAGACGCCGGCGTGAACGCTGATCGTATCGCCGGCTGCCGCCTGGTCCACCGCGGCCTGGATGGATTCTCCCTGGGAGACTGTCACGGTCGATACCTGAACCGACGGCGACGACGAAGGTCGCGAGAAGACGATCGTCAGCAAAACGATGACGACAGGCGCGAAGAGCATGATCCTACCCACACCGTACGCCTAGAGCCAGGTCTCGGATGGGCGCCCGAGAGGGCTCTGGACCTGAGCGGCCGTGAAGACGCGGCTCGGCCGTAGTCAAGGCGGCGGAGCAAGGCCGAGACGGCGGCCGCTTTATAGCCGCCTCAGCAACCACTGCTTTGCCGTGCTGCCGGCGGTCAGCATCGGCCGGGGCAGGTGCACCTTGACAGAGAGAAGTAGCCAGCTGAAGAGCTTGCCCGCCGGGTGAACCCGCCAGGCTTTGGAGAGGTAGCGGCGTGCCGTTCTCAGGTCACCCCTCCCTTTGGCGCGTGCGGCGAGCTCCGAGTAGAGATGGAAGTAGGCCCCGGGCCGCATATCGGCAAGGCGATGACCCATGACTGAGTCGTTCAAGATGGACTCGATCACTTTGGCGTTGCTTTGCTCCCATTCGTCGAGTTCTCGATCGGAAGAGAAGCTCTGTGCGTGAACCCTGTAGATGGCGAGAGGTTGCGGAGTGGAAACCGCCGCGTACTTCTTCAGCAAACGGATCCACACGTCGAGATCCTCTGACCCGGAACGGAAACCGGCGTCGAAGCCTCCAACCTCCTCGAGGCAGTTCCGGCGGGCCAGCACCGTGGAGCAGAAGATGTGGTTGCCATTCGCCAGATAGCTCCTGATCTCCGCTTCTCCGTCCCGTATCGTGGCTGGCCCCCGCGGCGGATGGACCAGCGTCATCGACTGGTCAGCCTCGCTGAGCCGGTAAGCCTGGCTGTAGCAGAAGCCAGCCTCCGGATACTGATCCAGGAGATCAACTCTCTGCTCCAGAGAGCCTTCAAGCCAGAGATCATCTGAGTCGAGAAAGGCGACGTACTCGCCCTTCGCCGCCTTGATGCCCGTGTTGTAAGCGCCCGGCGGCCCCTGCTGCTCCTGCCTGACGTAGCGGACGCGGAAGGGCGAGACCGCCTGTTTCACGTCCTCGGTAGAGCCGTCATCGACGACTATGACCTCGTAGTCCTCGAAGGACTGCGCTCGGACGCTCTTCAGGCATTCGATCAGCAGGGGAACGCGGTTGTAGACCGGGATTACGATGCTGACTTTAGGCACAGCAAGCTCCTGACGTGCCCACAAGGGGCCCGCTGCTCTTCTCGTGACTCTATCACCATGCTCGTCGTCCATCGAAAGACGCTAACGGTAGAGCTCAAAGAACCGGGTCTCGCCGACCTTCTGCCAGGTATTCCGCACGTGCGCCAAAAGGCCCGAGTAGTGCTCGGCCCCGAAGCGCGGCCCGTTGGTCAGCTCGACGAAACCCTCTGCAAGGAACTCGGCTGAGATCTTTTGAGCGATGACCGTCGTGTCGCCGCGTTGGCTCTCGAGGCTGTCGACGACTCGCTCAACCAAGGCCGCGCTCTTGAGCTCAATGCTCTGCGGCCAGTCGACAGGGAGGGGATTTCGCTGCCGTGCCTTGGCCCAGTAGCCCGGCAGGTCCGGCACGATAGCGTAGCGACCTGGCCCAGACTTCTCAATGGCCTGCTCCAGGTCCTCCAGAAAGGCATAGGTGCTGGCGTTCGTCTTGATGAGCCCTCCGCCCGGAAAGACGCCGCCCAGGGAGTATGATAGCTCGCTCGCTGGGCGGTCACGGTAAACGTAGTGAGCGTTTTCCCTGACCCAGCCGACGCCAACGGCGCCGGCGGCGATGACGATCATCGCCGGGGCAGCAACGGCTCCGAGCGGCCGCCAGGCGAAGGAAAGCGAATCGCCGGCGCGCAGTGCCTGCGTTGCGATCAGCGCCAGGAGCGCTCCTCCTGCCAGGGCGGGCGTCCGATCGCCAACGGATATGGAGACCGACCAAGCGCTGATCAGCACGAGAAGGCTGATGGCCGCTTCGTAACGGAAGCTCGCTTCTTGAATGCGGTGACGCGCCGCGACGAGTCGATAAGCCGCGAGGCCGCCGGCGGCGCCGAACAAGGCGTAGACCTCCTGAGAGGCGTACCTGTCTCCCGCCATCGCCAGGCCGGTGCCGCCGATGAAGGCGGCGAGCAGGGCTATGCCAGCCAGCCGCTGCCAGTCGAGGCTACCGGAGAAGAACGGCAGCTTGCGCTCCGAGTACGTGGCGAAGCCGGCGACGAGGCCGGCCAGGAAGCCCGCCAGGACGAGAACCTGGAGGTACTGGCGAATGCCGGCTTCAAACAGGTCTCGCTGGGAAGTCAGCTGCTCGAAAGCGTCGTCGAGGCCGCCGGCGACGATCAAGAAGGCGACGTAAAGGACGCCGGGAGCCAGCCACGCCGCCCAGGCCGAAGGCCGCCTGTGGTGGCCCAGGAGCACGAGTGCTGCTGGGCCAAGGAAGAGGAAGCTCTGCTTGGTGAGGTAAGCCGCGCCGATGAGCAGATAGCCTGGAACATCAAGGCGCCGCGGCGACTGCCGCGTGCAGAGGAAGACTCCTAAGGTAACCAGGAACAGGCCGTCCACGGTGTGCCAGACCAGCGTGGCGAAGTTCTGCGACGCGGCGAAGGCCAGGACCGACAGGCCAAACAACCGCAGCGGCGTTTGGCGCAGGCCCAGCGCCTCGGTGATGAGGAGCGTCCAGACGAAGGAGATGACGGCGAGCTGCAGCCAGAAGACGAGGCGCGATATCCAGTAGGTGTGCTCGCCGCCCAGCCAGACCTCCGGGACGTGGAGAAGCGGCGACAGCGCCGGACGGATGATTATGAAGTCGCGGTGGGGGACCTCTCCTTCCAGGAGGCGCCGGCTGTAGGCCAGCGTGAAGCCGTCGTCTGTCGGGTTGAAGCCAAGTGGCGAGAAGATGAAGTGGACGGCGATCGTGAGCGCGAGCAGCCCGCCGGCAGGCAGGGCGATACTGGCGAGCCGCGGCTTCTCCATCTACTTGCACAACGTCCCGTGCCGCGGCCTGTTACGAGTGGACGCCCGCCGCTAGTCGCACGCCGGCCCCAGCCTTCCTTTCAGCTCCTGGCCGGTGCCCTGCCTGAAGGAAGCCAGGCTCTCGTAGCGAACGTCATTCGACCATTTGATGAAGCGCTCAGGGTCGGTGGCGGAGATGCAGTCCTCGTCGAAGCTCATCCCAGCTGGGATCGAGCCGGGGATCTCAAAGACGTAGCGGGAGACTCGAAAGACGTTGCCACGGGAGACTATCGGCGAGAGGCCCTCGTTTGTCTGGTGAATGCCGTCGGCACCGCCTTGGCTTTGCTCGGCGGGGGAATCGACGATGCAGCGGTTGCCGACTAGGTTCGTCACAGCCGGCGTTTCACCGCCGACCTTGAAGCAGAAGAGGTTGCCCTGATCGCCCCTCTGCAGGTCGTGGATGTAGTTCTCCTCGATGTTGAGGGGGCCTGTCACGGGCGGCGCGAAGGCTATGCCGGTGGCGCATAAGGAGATGTCGTTCCGCCGGACGCGGCCGCCGGCGCCGCCGCCTTCGACCTGGATGCCATCGTCAGCACAGTTGACGATGATGTTGTCCTCGATGAGAAAGTCGCGGTCGAAGGTGCCGTGGGCGACGGTCTCGTCCTCGCCGCCGATGCCGTCCCAGCCGCCGACGATGAGATTGCCTGAGATTACGTGCCCGCCCCCGGAAGGGCTGCTGTCCGTGGACAGGAAGTAGATGCCATTGGTCGCGGAGAGCTGACGGGGATCGGTTTGAGGAAAGGCCGAGCGCTGAATGATCGTGTTGTTGAGGACGCGGATGTTCCGTCCGCCGAACCAGGAAGCGACGCCGGCGCGACGATGGTCATCGTCGCCCGCGTGATCGCACGCCGGGCCCGTGCAGTCAAAGTTGTGGATGTTGTTGCCCTGAATAGTGATGTCATGCGGAGCAGCCGAGACCGGGATATCATCGTCTGCGCCGATGATGATCGCTGCTTCACGCGTATTACGAATTTCGCAGCCGCTGATGGTTATGTTCGAGATGTCGCCGTGGAGTAGTTGGCCGGTCTCTGGGGCGCGCTCCTGCAAGATAGCGATACCGTTATCGCGGATACCCTCGCCATCGATAACGGCTCCCGATTCACAAAGCAAAGTAAGGGGTTTGGTTATCCTGACCATCTCCTTGTAGACACCGGGGGAAACGCGCACCGTCTGGCCAGGGGGAGCGGCGTCGACGGCGGCCTGAAGGGGGCTTAGCAGTCCAGCCGGCGTCAGCGTCGGCAGGGCCTCATTCTCCGCCGAGTTCGTCACGGTCGGAGTTTCAGACGTCTTGGCGTCGTTGTCGCCTCCGCAGGCTGCCCCCGCGAGGGCAGCGACGATCGCCACAGCGAGATGAAGCTTCACAAGGCAAGCCTCCCTTTCTCGATGATGCCCCGAGAGCAGTTGGGCTGCAACCGAGCAGGGCAGGGTCTCCAATCCACAGGCCCAGAGACGAATGTTCTGCTGTAACTGTGTGCCGGCTACGCGGTTTAGAATTACGGCAGCCCTGACTGCCGGAGCGGTCTGCCCCTTCTGGTCCCGCCGGGCGCATGGCTGTACGCAGACCGCTGAATCTCTGGCCGGAGCCAGCGAGGCGAATGAGTCCTGAATCGCGCCGAGACCTCTCAGCGCCTGAGCCTGCCGGGGGAGCGGAGAAGATCCCTCTGGCCCTCGGCACTTTTCTTGTGTCTTCATCGCGCGCCATCGAGTATGTGCTTGCTGGCCTGACGGGGATCATCCTCGCTCGCGCGCTAGGACCTGACGGTCGCGGCTTCTACAGCCTTGTGGTTGAGGCTGCTGCCTTGGTGTACGCCCCTGCCGGCCTGGGCATCTCCGCCGCCGGGGTTTACCTATCGGCCCGGCGCAGGTTCGACCAGCAGACGGTCCTCTCAAACGCCGTTCTATGGGTGCTGGCGGTCTGCGCTCTCTATGCTGCTGGCGCGGCTGTCTTCCTCCTCTTTCGCGGTACGTCAGTCCTTGGCCTGACCTCACTCGGGCTTGCCGTGGCCGTCGCGGGCGGAGGCATCGCCATGCTGAAGTCGACTGCTGAGGACTTTGTCCTCGCCCAAGGGCGGCTGGCGGCGTTCACTCTCAGCCAGATGGTCTATCCATTGGTGCGACTCGGCGGCACCGCTGTGTTGCTTGTCGCTGCCGCCCTCACCAGCGAGAGCGCGATCCTCCTATGGCTGGGCGCGGTCTACGTGGACACCTCGGTCGCCGCTTACTTGCTGGCGAGGAAACTGAAGTTGATCCCGAAGCTGGATATCGCGGCGCTTCGCGCTCAACTGTCCTTTGGCGTCCGCGGACACATGGGTGCCCTGCTCCAGCTGATGAACCGGCGCTTAGATGTCTTCCTGGTGAGCTACTTCTTGGGCACGGCCGCTGTCGGTCACTATGTGGTCGCCTTCAATGTGGCGGAAATGAGCTGGTGGGTTCCGCTGGCGCTCGGGACGGTCCTGTTCCCGCGCGCGTCCTCTCTAGATTCGGACAAGAACGCGGAGCTCTCGGCGGCCATCCTCAGGCTCTCCCTCGTGGCCGCGCTTGCCGCCATGATCGGCCTGATCGCCATCGGCCCCCTGCTTATCGGACTGCTCTACGGTGCCGAGTTCGAGGAGAGCGTGACGCCGTTCCTCATCCTGGTGCCTGCCGGCCTCTTCTACACGATTCACAAAGTACTGAACGCGTCCCTCTCCGCCCAAGGCAAGCCCGAGTGCACGCTGTACGGAGGGATGATCTCGGTGCCCATAATGATCGGCCTAGACTTACTGCTCATCCCCCGCATGGGCATTGAGGGCGCAGCTCTCACTTCAAACATCGCGTACGTTGTTAACGCCGCCTTCCTGGTGACCTACTTCACGCGGTCCACGGGTCTGTCCGTTCGCCAGGTTCTCTTGGTCAATCGCGCTGACGTGGTAGGTGTGCACGCGGCTCTTCGCAGTCTCATCCACTCCTTCAAGGCGCGCCGGCACCGGGCAGACGCTGCCTCGACGACGGCTGGAGGATGAAAGAGCGGCGCATTCCGTTCGCCGCCCGTCCTTGGAGCCGGCACTGGCTCGCCACAGCGGGCTCGGCGGTCGTGACGACTGCCTGACGACTGCCCAAAGCACAGCGATGTGCCGCGAAGGCGTGTAACGCGCGGCGCGGCCCAAACGTTCTAAAGCAGAGATGTATCGGAGAAGTTTACGAAGGGCCGAGGGTCTATCAGATTCGTTACAGTTGGCTCAAACCATTTTCCGACCAAAGCCGGTGGCCAGGCTCCTAGGCACGCCTGCACGCGTGTGCGAGCATATTTAACGGCGTACATGAGGACCCCGCGGAGATGAAAAGGATTGCAGTCGTCGGCGGCGGTTACGTCGGCCTGGTGAGCGCCGGTTGTCTCGCCAAGCTCGGCCACGACGTTGTCTGCATCGACATCGACTC
>Ga0209521_10000595_pt1 | contig 28220 bp, 45 predicted proteins | sample Rifsed19ft4_FD_184016 | JGI IMG/M metagenome (GOLD analysis project Ga0209521, IMG submission 184016) | Soil microbial communities from Rifle, Colorado, USA - sediment 19ft 4 (version 2) | ecosystem: Environmental > Terrestrial > Deep subsurface > Rock core/Sediment | place: Rifle, Colorado...
GTGGTCCAGGCCAGCTCACAGTCCGCAAAGCCGGTCCCACCGTTGAGCTTGTCCCACACTAGCCAACCCCGCGATATTGGTAGGTTGAAGAAGTTCCCGCCCCAGATTACCGCATCCCGCCCGTGCTGTATAACCAGCCCTAAGTCCGGCACAGAGTCATCCCAGTGGCCCCCGCGATAGAGGGGCTTGGCTTTGCGATCCCCGAGTTGCATCCTCGTCACCCCGATGCCGTAGGGCGGGTCCGTGAGCACTAGGTCCACCTTCGGGAGGCCGGGCAGGATGTCCCGGCAGTCGCCCAAATATATGGTTATGAGTTCGTCTTGGTAGTAGGGTTGCACGCCGAGCAGTCCTGGCCGGAGCATCCACATTCCCACTCATCAAAGACGGCGTCGTCCAGGCTGACCGCATGTGCTTCCAGCCCCAGCGCCCAATGAACCGGGAACATCACGGCCCGGTAGATTTGAAGCGCCCACTCGGTAAAGAACCCCATTAGTTCCTCCACCCCCACACTTCCTGTTCCGTGATGGACGGGGCCTCCACCGTGCGGGACAGCGCCGTGCCACCCCGCGCCATCTGTTGCGCCCTCACCATCAGGAGCACCATGCCCATGACCATCTCGTCCATTTCGTCTCCGGGATTTTCCCACCCTATAGGGAACACCGGCTCATCGCGCATGTCGCGCATGACTCACACCCTTCCTGAAACACCATGGCCCCACCACAATCGCACGTGGAAGCGGGGATGGGAGTCGAACCCATTAACTCCAGCTTATGGGGCTGGCGAGATTCCCGGTTCTCCACACCCGCTTGGTGGAGGAGGGCGGGAACTGCCCCCGCCGTGCCAACCCGTATTGCTACCAGTTGGTCGCCCTTGGCTCCCCCGTCTAGGCCCTCACCCACCGGGATAGCCCGACTTCCTCCATTAAGAACCTGTGTTGCCCTACAGCCGTCTCGATACACCGTCCCGCCCTTACACCCCAGGGTCCACATCATCATGTAGGCCGTGGCGATGTCCTGGGGCTGGGCACTGTAGGGCATGTTAATGGTCTTGCTCACCGCCAGATCGGTGTGGCGCTGAAACGCCGCCTGCATCCGCACGTGCCACTCCGGGGCTATCTCGTGCGCCGTGTGTGGCCGGAACCCATTGAGCCTATCCATCACGGGAATGATCTCTGTAAGCTCCTGCCCGTCCCCCATAACCCGAACCCACTCTAGGTCATAGTGGGGCTCAATCCCGGATGAGCACCCTGCCAGCAGCGCAATAGTCCCAGTCGGAGCGATGCAAGTCCGGGTCGCGTTCCTGGTTAGCTTGCCGGGCTCATAGGGGGCCTTCTCGTCCGCCAGGAAAATAGATTCCTCCAGCGCCCACGTATTAATGTTTTCCATCACGAGCCGCCCCAACTCCACCGCCATCTCGGAATCATAGTGTATCCCCATGAGAGCCAGCGCGTCCGCCCAGCCCATCACACCCAGCCCTATCTTGCGGGTCCGGTTGACAGCCGCCGTGATAACCGGGTCGGGAAACGTGTTCCTGTCCAGGACTTCATTGAGATATCTAATGGATGTCCGGGTCACGGACTCCAGCCGTTTCCAGTCCATCATGCTATCCAGGACAAACTTCCCCAGGTCAATGCTACCCAGGTTGCACGCCTCATTATCCAGCAGGGGAACCTCCGCGCAGGGATTAGTCCCCGTGAGTTTCCCCAGATAGGGCGTGGGATTCATCCGCTCAGCCGCATCGATGAAGTACAGGCCGGGATCGCCCGTCCGCCACGCCGACTCCGCGATGGCCTTCCATACTTTCATCTCGTGGACGCTGGCCTGCTGATTCAGAATGTGATCCATGAACTCATCCGTGATGGCCACGGATATATTAAACGTAGACAGCGCCTGGGGGTCCTCATCCTTACATTGAATGAACTCCAGTATGTCCGGGTGGTCCACATGTAGGATGGCCATCTGTGCCCCGTTGCGCCGCCCGCCCTGGGTAATCTCCCGGCTGATGGAGTGGAGAATCTTCATCACCCCGACCGGCCCCAACGCTACCCTGTGCGTACTGCCCACGGGAGCCCCACGTGGCCTCAACTCTGACAGTACATACCCCACGCCCCCGCCCCACTTCTGACAGAAGGCCGCCTTCCGCGCCACGTCCATGATTGACTCTAGGGAATCCTGGATGTCAAACTTGTAGCAGGCACTTAGTGATCCCGCCCCAGTGCCCGCGTTAAACAGGGTCGGGCTGTTGGGCAGGAAGTCTAGACTCTCTATGATGGCCGCGTATTCCGGCTTGCCAAATGCTACTCGTTGCACGAGTTCGTCGGGGGTTTCACCGGGCAGGAGGTAGCGTTGCGCGAGCAGGTATGACGCATTGGGAGACAGCTCAAGGGTCACTGGTTGGTCCTTTCTGGAGAGGGAATCCGAGGCGGCTACTACCATTATACTATACTCCGTGGGACGCCCGGCTTCTTGTCCCGGGGCGGTGTTTCCCAATAACACTCCCCGCACACACTGACCCATCGCCCCCGTGGATACTGCCCGTCCACCCATGCTTGCCAGCGAAAATCCCTAGTCCCACGGAACGCCCTATCGCACACATAGCACGTATCGTAACATCCCCGCCCCATTCCTCGCATTGACGTTGAAACCCCACAGATTTGACTAAACCGTGTCTACGGATTTGACTCTAGGACCGCACCGTGGGCCCGTGAAACTCTATGGTCAACCCCTCGAACTTCAGCCGGAAACTCCGGTGGTAGAAGGCCGGGTCGCCCATCGTGACATGCGTAGTCTCCAGGCCGTCAAACGCCTTCACCTGGCGCTCCATCTCCTTGTACTCATCGTAGCTCAGCCGCATGTAAATATCCATTACAGTGGTGTTACCTCTATTTCAACTGGTCCATCTGCAAACATCTCGCCATCTCCACACCAGGCAATAAACTCTTTACCAAAGTTAGTGAGGGACGCTTCATCTAGTACTCCGCTATCAACGAATGTTCCTTCAATCCTCAAATGGTAACGTGTTTCCTTGCTGTCTATCTCAACCGTTACTTTCACCGGTGCTTTCTTTGCCATGTTAGTATATCCTCACAGGCGTTGCCCCCAGGTTCCTGTACGGGGCCAGCAAATCAAATATCTTCTCTGTCTCCTTCACGTCCGCCACGCAATGATCCGCGATGTACTTCAGCGCCTTCTCGTCCCCCTTCATGGCCGCCGTCCAGATGGTCGGGATAATCCGGGTCTTGCCCGACTTCCCCAACAGGGACTCCGCCACCATCTGTAGCCTGTTACTGCTCAGCGCCAGGTTCTTCCGGGCCGTGTAGTAGAGGTCCACGTGCCTGACCGGGCCCAGGTTCGGGGCCTTGGCTATCTGCAGCCTTGTGGCCAGGTACGGCATGTCAAACCCCGTCCCGTACCAGGTTACAACGTAGTCAAAGTCCAGTAGTCGCTCCGCCAGGTCCTCTACCAGCAATGTATCCCCGAAGTGCTCATCCGCCGTGTATACCTCCGCCTTCTTCCCGCGTGGTTTAATGCACCCCACCAGTATCTCCCCGAAGTTGGCCTTGAGGTTAGTGGTCTCCAGGTCAAAGAAACACCACGACCTGTTCTCGATCAACCACTGGGACTTGGCGATGGCCGCCTGCGCCCTCTCGTCCTTCCGAGCCTCCTCGAGTTCCCACTGCTTTATGATGGACACTGATGGTCCTCTTTCTGGGATGATGTTGTACACTGTTGATCCTCGTTCGCTCCCAGTCTCATGTCCAAGAGTGCTTCCGGGGGGATAATACAGACCAGTCTCCAACCCGTCGAGTCCTTTCTGTGTAGCTCCCAGGATGTTGTGCCCTCCCACCATGTTCCCCGCTGCCCCTGCACTGCCTTGAGCCCCCATACCTTGGCCTCCTCGTCAATGAAGAACGTGTCAAACACGCCGAAATCGCTATCCATCACGCCCCCATCATACCATCATTCGGGGGCTGTGGGCTATCACCGTTATCTATAATGGTGGCGTTTATGAATTGACTAACCCGTTCCCCGATGGTTTTCCCCGCCATCTTCTGCCATACCGTCTCCGGCATTGCAAACAACTCGGCCAGCGTGTACTGCTTGGCCAGTGATGCAGCCCGCTTAGGGCCAATCCCCGGCAGGGTACACAGTGTCCGGGCCTGCCTTGTGATGTGCGTGGGTGTAATAACGCTGCCCCGTACCACCAAATGCTCCCGCTTGTGGCTCCACCTATACAACGAGATGATCCTTGCCGCCGTGTCCTTCTTGCTGGCCCTCACTATATACATACCCGCTAACTGCCATGACAGCAACACATTGTCCACCCCCATTACAGTCCAAGACCCGTTGAAGTCCTTGCCGCTCCATCTCCCTATTTTCCCCTTGTGCGTGGTGAGGTCCCCTACTATCATCAGTACTGGAATCGTATAAGCCTCAATCATTCTCGCCATCTGTTCCGCAGCCCGCCCCGATGACAGCGACCCCATCAAATCCGAGGCCGTCTTCCTTTCTACCCCCATGATTCCCAGCGGACACTCCCACACGAAGTCTCCCTGCGGGAGCATCGCCCGCGTGGTACGTACCCCCTCATCTATGGCGGCCTTCTCCACCGCCACCAAAACATCTTCGGGTTCCCGCGTATCTAGGGTTATCATCTAATCGTAAAGGGAATGAACACTATTATAGTGATGTTTTATTTACGGTTACGTCGGGGCGGCATGGGTGTTTGAATGTCCCACTCATTTAAATACTCCTTTACCAGCTTGTTAATAGTTGGTCTAGATAGACCAGATATCTCTGACAACTGTGTCTTGTTAGTCCACCCCCTGAGTAATGTTCCGAGCAGAAGTCTCTGTGTAGCTGCCCGATACTTCTTAAACGATTTGCTATCCTTGACTTTATTCCTGATGTATATCAGTTTCAACGGGATTCCTTATACAATGCAGGTGTCTCAACTCGTCTAGCCTGGCCTGGAATGATCTTACTGGGATTTGATTCCTGGTCCTAGAATGAACTGTGATAACATCATCCTCGCGGTCTATAAGAAACCTAACGTCCGGGTCGTTGAGTAAAGATGATGCTCCTCTTGCCCTACCTTGATACTCTTTGCTGGGCTTGGGGTCATGGTGGATGATTACGAAGGTACAGTTAGTATGTCCTCGAAGCTGTAGCAATGGTGATAGCACTCGGTTCACACACGAGTTATCATTCTCGTTAAAGTCCTTATCGAGAGGCCAGAAGAAACTTAACGGGTCAAACACGACAAGCCTGAGTCCCATACTGTGAATCATCCCGCTTAGGACATCCCCATATCCGGCAGAGAATCTAAAGTCATGTGAGTAGTCTAGCCATAGCCTATCATCGACTTCATCTGGAATACCCAGTTCTATCACCCTCTCGTCATAGAATCCGGGATGAATCTCTTTCTGCATGACCAAGGCGGGACCTGGTGTCTGCACGGGAAATCTAGCGAGAAACTTATCCCCGCATACCACTGCCCGTGCCATCTCTAGCCCAAATGTGCTCTTGTAGGAATCGAACTGCCCTGTTACGATGACCAGCTCGCCCTGGTTAACAAGCCCCCTTATAATAGGCTTGGGCTTAGGCGTGGGGGCTGCCTTGATCTCTCGTAGGCTACGCATGAGGGTCTATGATTAGTATCTGGATACAGCGCCATATAGCAGCGGGCTCGTCTACTCCGGGATCAGTCATAAATCTTGCGACAGCCTCCCCGTATGATGATGCCCCTAGCGCAGCTAGGGCGTCTGGCTTGGCTATCTGGAAGGTCTTAACTGCTGACTCTAGTGCCACCCGTGCCGCCACTATATCCTCGTCCTCATCGCGGGTCTCCTCGTCACCCCGATATAAATCCAGCGCAATCCCCCACCTGGCCGCTGCCCTGCGTAGTGCCTTGGACATGGCGGACTGTAGCGCATCCGCATAGCTGGCGTTGGGATTGTTCGGCAGATACTTGTGCCCCCCATAGGCATCCTGGTGTCCAAGCGGGGTGATGAGCCTCACGCCCACTATGACCTGGCCGTCATGCATCTTGGGCTCCACGATAGACTCAAAGGACCAGTTGGGCCCGAACACTTCATTGAGCCTGTCCGCCACATAAGACCAGGGCGCATAGGTCAGACTCATCCCGCCCGGCCCTTTGCGGGTCCTGCGCTCCTTCTTGGGTGTAGGCTTACGGAGTTCCTTCTTTATATCCTCGAAGGCTATGATAGACATGGCTGGCTGGTAGGGGACGACATCTTCACTCATAATCCACCTCCCATATGTAAGAGCAAACCAGGCATTTTCGTGCCCACCCATCACTCCTGAAATGACGGTGCATCCCAATACGACACAGAAATGGGCGTGGTCCTAGCCTTTTATTCGAGCGGCGAACAAGACAAGGAGTGCATGTTTCCGGGTCAGGGCAAATCATCACTTATACTCCAGTTCCTTTATCTCCTTAATACATGAACGGGGGATAGCCAGCACACACAGCAACTGTGACTTCCCCAGCCCGAAACATATCGTGACCTGGTGCTTGGTTGCCGAGATCAGATACCCCACGTTAGAGGATGGTGCTATGTGCCCAGCCTCATTGGACCAGCCGTGATTGGCATTGGCATCCTCCCAGAAGACTTCTACCCGCTTCTTCATCCGGCCTCCATGCAAGCAGACTGGTAGCCACAGTAGGTACACGGGAACTTCTCTTCCCACGGGTCAAAGTCTCGGGGCACTTCCGCAGCCACCTTCACATTGTCTATCAGTTGCCCGATCTTGATTGCCCTATACACAGCCGCCTCCTGGTGCACAATACTGGCGGGTATCTCCTCGGTCCATACGGGGGGCGGAAGGGCATCTTCCGGATAATTCCTGATGCGGTTCCAGTAATACTTCAGGGCGCTGTAATCCGCCGACAGCACAACCAGGATGGCGTTGGGTACATCAAGCGCCCTCATGTATAACTGTAACTGTGTGTAGTATTCCGGGTGAGCCCTCTTAACCCCCAGCTTCACTATATCTAGGAACCCGAACATCCTGAGCCGCTTGATCTCTCCCACGTAGGGTCCGTCACGGAACAGCAACATGTCTGCCGTCCCACCTCGACACCCTATCTTGGTGTGGTCTATCTCTACCTGTGTATTGAGAACCTCAAACCTCGCTCGTCTTAACAGTGACTCAATGATAGACTCTTCAGCCTTGCCCTGTTCCATTGCCAGTATAGAGGACCCCGGCACCCTCTCCGTCCTGGTGTGCCCCGTGCCTATAAACCAGGAGCGCCTCATACATTGTTCTACCGAAGACGGAGAGGGAACCAGGTGGGGCTCCCAAGAGTCCTGGTAAGATTCCAGGGCTTGATTTATTTCCAGCGTCAGGCTCGAGACCTTGACATCCCGGAATGGAAAGCTTCCTGGTTTCTTAAGGTTCTTGGGAGTCATTATCTACCAGTCCTTTGCCTTAGTCGCTTCGACGGCGAACTCCGCCATCACCTCGTCCGGCACGGTGTCCCCGATGTACCTCTCGGGAAACCATACCCTCTTAGTGTAGGGTCCCATCTGGATGTTCTTCCGGGTGATCACGAACCACTTGTCCAGCATCTCGCTTGCCCGGTCATCACGCGGGGATGCCGTGAGCCCCAGCGCCTGGTATGCCAGGGCGAGCTGGTTAGGGAGTCCACCGGGACCAAACCGCCTCTTCTTTTGTGTCTCTTTGTCTATCCACTCACAGTTGATGTTCTGTGAGTAAATAAACGGGAGCCCATCCTCGTCGCGGGTACGAGCACCATCCACGAACTCCTGCCGCCACTGGACCACGGAGATGTCCGTGCCCTTGACCTCGTTGTACTCCGGGCTGGACTCCACGTAGTCATTAAAGACCAGCTTGGCCAGCCGTAGGTCCGTCCTGGGGTTCAGTGGATCGTAGTCGAACTCCACTCGATCCTCTGTTGCAGCCACCAATTCTTGCCTCCTTCCTACTTAACTGTGATACAGAGTTCCTCGACACTGAATCCCGTTCCGTCGATGGCCTCGACGATCCTTTTCAGGATGTTGCTGGCATCCGCGTCGAGGACCACGCCTCCTGTGTGAGTGATGGTCCCCGACATCTGCACCTTGGATGCTGTGGGCTTACGACTGAACGTTGCCTTTGCCATAGAGCCTCCTTTCATTTAGATTCGCATCCCTATCATACCCTATCTAGGGCGTGGAAACCCATAACCGGAATCAATACTAGGGGCGAATATTTTGGGGATTGGTCTATACTCCCCGGAAGGTATCTGTGGGATATAAAAAAGCACCCGGTCCACCTCACTGGGTGGTCTCCGGGTGCTCCGTTAGACCTGGCGGGGACCTACTTTATGTCGTCCCCTTTATCTGTCTTGTAGTGTTTAACCATCACTATCTTCCCTGCCTGTATCTGCACCTCCATTGCCCCGTAGTAGTGTTTGTCGTTGCAGTTCTCGTCCAGCCATTGCTTGATAAGTTCCTCTAGCCGTTCCCGTGTAAACACCCACCTCCGCCCTTCACGCTACGGTCGCAATGTACGCAATAACAAACGGAATGACAGCTATGGCTATCCACTTCCATACGCCGATGTTCATGCTTCACCTCCTTTCATTATGAGGGAAGAACCAGGGTTTGTTGCTGGAGCAACGGGCTGAGAATAATCCCCTTATATCCCTGGTTCCCCTCTCGTAATGAGGGATACCTACTTGAAACGCCTCGGCGTTTCTACAGTTCGATGGTTCGGCCCCGGAGTCCTTCCAGGAATGAACTCACCGTGGTTCCCTCGCTAACAACGTCGCGGGCCGCCTCAATGATGTCCAGCTCGGCGTCCTCAATCGTTGCTCCGGACGGTATCCACGCAACCTGCGTGGCCTGCTGCTCGCCCCGCTCACCGTGAGTAACGGTCATGTAAACCCACACGTTCTCACCGTCCTGGGACAGCCCGGCATCAACTATCTTTGCCTGCATTCGTATCACCTCCTTTCCTCACAGACTCGATCCACTCATTATAGTCAGGTATAGGCATCATGGCCGCTAGTTGCTCAGCCAGGCGCTGGGTTTCGGCCTTGACCCATGCCCAGTTTCGGTAAGTCTCTTGACGGGAGCGGGAAGTGCCTAGCGCCTCGTCTACTCCTGGCACGTAATCGCCCAGGTGGGCACAGTCAAATCCTACCCACCAGAACCCTTCTGGCCACTTGTCATCAGGATCGGGCTCTAAGCGTTCTATAATGATGCACTCGCGAAAATAATTCCCTGTCTCTTCCATCCACAATAACATCTCTTCTGGTGAGCCCCTATCTGGTGGGTAAAGGGGTGGCTTACGTGCGGGCTCTCTGTATATCTCCTTGAATCCACCCAGATGGCTGAACGTTGGCCCACCGTGAACCACTACGTTAATATCATTGTATTCCTTCTGGTACATCGGGTGAGATGGCGGGACTCCTACATACCCACAGAGAGACTTCACTGGCCCCCGCAATATTAAACAGGGTAACTCCGCGTGGACAAACTCTTCCTGGTCCGGCTCGGTCTCCCACTCATTCATGTAAGTCCCTTAACTGTTTCCCGGATGCGATCATTTCTCTTATGCGTTCAATCACTGCCTCAATGTCTATATCGCTATATCCCATTGATACGAGTTTGTCTCTCTGTTCCTGTGGTACTGTTATATCTACATGTTCACTATTGGTTATCATCTGTTGAAATCCACAGTCTGAACAGATGGTCTCGTAGCCATCGGGAATGCCCGGCCTGTACTCTTCTTCACTTATCCAAACTGACTGCCCGCATGCACTGCAGCACGTGGTGGTGCTGGGGAGGGCGGCCTCGCCTTCGGATACTGGTTTACATATGAGACGTGTCTTGTCGGTCATTCTGTCTGCTCCTAACTATGCTGTAAAGCCCCGACGATTTCTGTGGACCCTAAAAAGGCATCACTTCTTCTTCAACTGCTCGTCGAGGCGGACAAGTAAGGCGTTTCTGGCTTCATACGGGCTTTGTATACCCATTCTTAACGCCTCACGACACGCCTCCAGCAGCGCCCGCAAGGCAGCAATGGCGCTGGTGCCATCACACACGGGCTCATAACTGTTCGTCCCCTCGCCGCTGCTATGGATGCGGACAGGGTGGCCGCAGCTTGGACAGTCCATCACTTCACCCTTATCCGTTCCAGCATGTCCTCTTCGGTGAGGGCATATGGTGACTTGTCCTGAAAGCGCGCAGGCACTGGATGCTCATTACATTCACCAGAGCCGCACTCCTACCAGCCTTGGTAATCCCTCCGTTCCATATGCTGCTCTTGAACGCTTCGCATCCACTCAAGGAAGGCTATTCGTTCGTCCTTCTCCTCCACCAGCGCCCGCGAAGCGGCGAGGGTGTGGAGAAGTGGCATCACATCATCAGCCTTATACATGACGCTTACGGTATCTAGTCGAGCTGACCTCTCCATTATTCGCTCCCCCTCCGTCAGCCACCGCGTCCACATATCGGCGGTGTTCTGCGTCCGCTCGTCGTTACAGCGCATCACTTCCTCCAGCAATACCAGGGCCAAAGTATCACCAACAGCTCCAGGGTGAGAAGCTGCGCCCCGCACGGAGATATATCTGGTAAGCCGTCGCAACATTCCACTCTGCCGAATCCCACTTAGACCAGAACTCAGGGAAGACACCAGCCCAGATGGGCGCGTACAACTGCATGACCCCGAAGGATGTACCATCCCAACTTACGGCGTCCGGTCTATATCCGCTCTCGCATCGGGCGATCCGGAGGGCGGTCTCGTCGTCCCAGTCGTAGGACCGGATGAGCGCTTCAGGAACGAGTTGCTCCATCCTAGGCTCCGGCATATCGGGCAATGATTCCGGTGCCACCAGCGGAGTAGGCGTCTCATCTACAGCCTCACGAACGTTCCATGTCCGCAGGATGGACATCTCATGGGCCGGTTGATATTGTTCAGTTTCCCGCAGCTCCGGCATTTCCAATATGTCATCTAAGCTTTGGCCCTTTCCTTCAGACATGCGGCACAAGTGATAAGCTGTAATAGCCGGGAAGCCTCGGCGGCGGGCACTATCTTCCCACAGGCCGTATGACTGGTTCTCTCGCTCGCTGCATATTGATGTATGTGTATTTTCTTTGATGTGTCCGTCATCATTTCCTCCGACTATCACCAGCCCTACTATGAGACCGGCGATTATAAACCTCAGCGTTCCCCTCGCGGTTTATGGCACCACTCACATTGAGCTGGTATAAAATGTTCTGTTTTCCTAACCATTATAGTCTCCTCGTCTCGCCATCTATGATGCCCGGACTGACATAGTATAACATGCCATAGGCTTTTTGGTGTGGGTATAGTGTAGCGATGGGTAAAGAGATACTCAAGATGTACAAGCGTTCTACCGTAGATGCGCCCAGATGTATTACGTTGCCAACACTCCCAGAATCGATGGTCAAGAGGATGATATCTGCTAAAGTCAAACTTCATAGCACTCCCATCCTCTCCATCATCCTATTCAGTGTAGTTTCTGGGCCCGATAGATACATGCGGGCATCGTAGAGTAGTTCATCTAGTTGGCATTCACCTCGTGACAGTGAAGATATAGTCATAACATTACTTGTCTTACAGAGGTTCAGTGCTTCGTTGAGAGTCCTGGTGTCGTTTCCTAGTTGGGATCTTGAACGTCCTTGGTATACCATCCCGCATGGGGACTCATCACTGAACACCACTATGTACTTTTTCTTGGGCTCGCGAGATGCTTGTTCCATGCTCAGTAGTCGTCTCCGGCAGTATTCCACTGCCACGGCGTCTGCATTGCCAGAAGGCGGACTGAATATATTAAACCTGTCTATATCAAATGCCTCGTCCATGTCTTGAAACTGATACAGGAGGTTATGGCTGTCGTCGGCGGCGAACCCTATGCAGATCGTGGACGCCCCGGCTCGGTTGAGTGTATGAGCCACCGCGCCCATGACAGCCAGCGCCCCAGGCCATGTGGATGCCATACTCCCTGACATATCCATTATAAACGCCATGAGAGGCCCCGTGTAGGACTCGATGTGTCTCTGGAATATATCAGTGCGCCCCCTGTACAGCCGGGCAGCCAGGCTCGTTACCACCATTCCCGCTCGGAGTATCTGGCGCTCCCTCATAACCATGCCGGTCTCTATGTCCAACAGGGAATGATGGATTAACTCCTTGACTATGGTTTCGCCGGGATTTACCCGCTTCAGTTGAGTAACACGCATTGCGGAATGTAAGCCGGGCGGGATTTTAACATCAGGAAAATATGGCCCTCCACTAGGAATAGGCTCCCTGATTATATCTGTAACTGGATTATCCCTTATGGCTCGTGAGGGTTGACTCCGATGAGCCATTGGCAGTCTTTGCGAACCGGATTTCTCCCATAACTTCCACGCTGCCTCGAATAACTCCCGTTCGTATCGGGGGCGGCTGCAAGCCTCGTGAATAGCCTTTCTTAGTTCCTTATTAAGTTTACCACCACGGGATTTCACTCCAGCATCATAGATATCTTGTATACCCTCAGGGAGCTTTGCTCTCTTGGTATCTACTGTACGTCCCTGGTATACCAGTGTGGCCTGCTTGATACGGCGTGTTGCTTCCACCGCGATATAGAAAGTTTGTTGCTGTTCCGAGTTAAAGATATCCTTGTGGTAGTATCGGCACTTTATAGGAGTGGTACTGGCTATACCCTCCACGAAACTGACCAGGTCTGCCTTGTTGGACGGTTGAAATGCCGAAAGAGATGCTTGAGCCTTTTTTGCATGGGCCTTCCGGTGCTGAGAGGATCGCGGTATCACCTGAACACGTCCCTGTAAAAGCTCCAGACTTCCTTCTTTTTCTTGTTACCGATGGCGACCTCAAACGCCTGCTTTACATCGCCTCCTAGCGCCCCTACCATCTTAGCCCATAGAACTCCGTCGCGGGGGCTGATCTTGCAGGCGTTGTCATCCTGGTTGCGGGATGTTTGAGCCGCCAGAGCTATCTTCCGAGCCAGGTCCTCATCTGGTGTATGCAGCATGATGATTTTGACTTCATCTTCCATCGGGGGGTAGTCCATCTTGATGACCACAAACCTGTTGAGGAACGCCACGTCTATCTTGGAGACAAAATAACCCGCCCCATAGGAGTTGAAGCAGGCGATAAACCTGAACCTGTTATGTATGGAGATGTCCAGGTCTCCGTTGCCGTGTTCGGCGGCCCCATAACTGGGGTTCACGGTGTCCGTGAGGGAGAATAGCCGCCCCAGAATGTCCTGTGGGGCCCGCGATAGCTCCTCGAACACAAACAGATCACCATGCCGTACTGCATGAGTTAGCACCCCGTCCTGCCACACCAGCCCCACGTTTCGCCCGTTGGACTCGGGCCGCCAGAACCCCACCAGATGCTCCACGGTGGACCCGGCAGACCCACTGACCACCGTAAAGTTCCTCCGTCTCAGCGCGGCGTAGTGCTGGACCAGGTAGGTCTTGCCCACCCCGGTCTCACCCTCCAGTGCAACTGGAATGTTTGAATCCAGCGCGGCCTCCAGTTGCTTTAGCTCTTTAGTCCTGCCGATGAGTTTGGTCACGATTCCCTCCTGTAAATAATACCATCATCCCGCCCCCGTACTCCATTAGGCTGGTTGTCTGGCCGCACTCCTCGCAACTCCCGGATGCGTAGATGGTGTTGGGTTTGTCGAAGGTCTGGCGTACTCCACAGTGCCTACATGTGAACTTGATCCAGCATGTACCTCCTTTGGCGATGACACCATCTGCCATCTTGATAAGTTCGGGCCAGGTTATATCAAGCACTATTTTACCCGCTTGTAGCTGTATCGGCTCCTGATATTCTGGTTGAAGTACTTCCCCGGACTCTCGGCCTGCACAAGCCCCTGCGAGACATTACCCGGCACGTCCCAGTATTGGTACACAGCCCCGGACTGGAACTGTATAAGCATCTCATGGGACCGAGAGTTGTAGGAAATCCGCTTGAGGTTGGAGGACGTTACTCTAGTCCACGCCATCTCGCTATGTTCTCCTCGTGTACTGTAGTTCTGCCAATGACGAATGCAGTATGGGTGTTCACGAGTATGCCAATGGCGTGGAGGATTGCGTAGGTTACTATTACCCACTCGTTGGCGAACAATGAGATTGTTGTTAGAAAGACCACCGCTAGGACGTTGAGCACGTAAGGAATAAGTAGGCGTCTAGTCGATGCCATCAGGCAGCTCCGCGTGCACTGCGCCCCACTCCAACAGTATTGGGGGATGGCAATGCCCGGACGGGATCGGGTTACTGAATACTTGGTTGACGAACCGCCCCATGACTTGCAGGGCTGTTTCATAGTCGGGACTGACCGAGTACCCCACGGTCTCCCACTTCCACCAAAACGGGAACAGTCTCTTGTGCACCCGGAGACGTGCCACGTACTTGCCGGATGGGGACATGCGAGTTATGTTGACCCCAAAACTGTCTATGCGCTGTGTGCCGCTAATAAGCTCACCGGCGGTACACTTGTCTTGAGCCGCAGAATCCACACTGGGTTCCATTTCGTTCCTCCTTTCAGGGCCGTTGCTCTCGTGCGGTCTCTACACACTCCGCTATATCATGGCAGCAGTCGAAGGGAAGGGAGGCAAACACTTCACCGCGCCTGTCCCCCAAGAACTCCAGTACAGCCCGGACTTCTTTGGGATACACGCTGGCCAACAGGCCCAGGTTGTTCCTGTCTGCCTTGGCGATAAGCCGAATGAGGTGGGCCGCGTACCAGTCGCCGTCCCCGGCCAGGATCTCACGGATGTTGGCCTTGTCATAATCTGACATCTCACTCATACTATTTCTCCTTCCCGCAAACAGTACATCTCCATCGCTGGTCAGATGGCGGACTTAGTTGTTTGGTACGAGTGTGAACACGGATTCCTTTACCGTATATCTTATCTTGATAGGGGTGGATACAGGAACAGGGACGCCTGCTGGCATTGTCTTCCATCATGAGCCACGCGTGTTCATTTGTATTAGGCTTACCATGAGGTCTGCCACAGTTGTAGTCTCGTCGTTCCCTACCTTGGCACGGCCCCTATCGATCATCTCAACAACCTGACGCAGCGTGTCACGGTCCATCTCTATGGCAGATCGAAGCCCTAGCTCGAGGCCCAACATGGTTTTCATTCTGTCGTCCTGGTTTTCACCCGCGAGTATCTCTAGTATTACGAAGACACCCTTCATGAAGCGGGCAGCAGACGGGTATTCTTCTGTGATGGCTTTAATGCCGGATCGGTCCTCGTCGGTGATTTCACGGTCGTTAAATTGCACTGTACCCTCCTGTAGAAAAATTCAACTATTATCACCCCATAGTACCTCTCTTAATATAGAGCTCATCTTCTCCTTGTCGGATGGCTTGCGTACAAGGTGAGCCCCCGCTCCGTTCCTGATGATTTCCCACATCGCCATCTCATGCCATCCGTCGCGGGACTCCCCGATCACTACTATTCCCTCTTTCCTGTCGGGGTGCTCACTGGGCATGCATTCTATATCCGGGTTCTTGGTCTCTACATACCATGACTCAAAGCAGGCAAAGTAGGCCCGTGCTTTCCCCGCGTAGTAGTGTTGGATAAAGTCATATGGGATGCCGCCATCAGGCCACTGAATGACCTCGTTAGACTTGTCCTGTATGATGACGACAAAGGACGGGGCCTCGCCATTCTCCTCGAAGCCCTCTAGTGCATCCTTTATACACATCTCGAGGCCCTCACTGATTTTGTCATCGGGAATGTGGCCGGGATAGGACTGAACCTTGATTTGTGGCATTATATCCTCCTTATAACCCCATAAAGGCGAGCTGCAGGGGGAGGGAAATATCGGGGGTGCGATTATTCCCTGCAGCCCACCTTGACGGGGTTATTCGTCCAGCATCATTCTGTCGCGGGTCTCATCATAGTCACGGTCGGGATCAGGCCCAGGCTCGTCGATGTCTCCTGTGTATTTGCACCTTTGGCAGACTAGCCAGTGGTCCCATTTGTATCTTAGTTCCATCATGAGGCCACCACACACAGGACAGGGCAGGTCTGACTCCCCCTCGTAGTCCGGCCCGGCTATCTCGAACTCATTGCCGCTTACTCCGGGTGGATAGTTGGACACTATATCTCTCCTTGCTCTACCAATGGCCTTGAGTGTTGCGTGGATGAAGTCGGCAGGTGTATCAGTCATGCGTCTCCTCCGCGGCAGCGATAGCGGCGCGGGCTTGAAGGATGGGGCAGTCGGGATAATGCTGGTCTTGCCCCGCAAGAAAGCGGTTGCAATAGGCACACATATAGTCGCCCTCGTCACTGAAAGCGTAGTCCTCATTCGAGGACGTGAGCCGCTCCAGTGCCGCCAGCAGGTCGCGGTTCTGGGCCTTGAGGCGTCTGATTTCGGCCTGGTATTCAATGGCGAAGTCCATTGCGCTTTTCTGTGTCACTTCGTCTCCTCCGCGGCAGCGATAGCGGCGCGGGCCTGGGTGAGGGCTTGGGCGATAGGGCTGCCAGGAGCGCCACTGAGAGGGAACGCATCCGCCAATCTTTCCAGCGCCGCCAGCAGGTCACGGTTGTGGGATTGGAGGGCTTGGTAAGCCTCGGTGTGGCTTATGTTCTCCTGAATCCACTGTTCTCTTTCCGCCTCTAGGCGGAGGATGGAGCATAGTGGGCACTCCGAGAAAGCCCCGACGCCTTGCCCCAATCGTTCACGGTCCACATCGCAGAAGTGGATCAGACTATCGCGGAGCGCTTGATTTTCAGTCTCTAACTGCTGGTATCGTTTCCAGTGAGCTTCCATCATGCTATCCTCTCCGCATATTCCTGAATATCCTTGACATATACATCTCCCATCTCGCCATCCGGCATGAATGGGCTGTATACATCACAGAACCAGCGGGCATAGGGCTTGTTGTCATCCACCTGCCATTTCTTCAGCACCTCCCATCGCCATGAGCGGTCGGGCGTGGCCCAGACCTCATAGGGGTCGCCCCGCTTGCGTTCCTTGTTGCAGGGGTTCTTCATAGTGTCACCATCAGATAAACCATGAGCCCGGTGACGAAGATGTAGCCGAGGAATGTAACGAGTGAGTTCATCTGTTCCCTCCTATCCCGTGATAACCTCAACGGGTATTCCTGCTCGCCTGGCTCGATTTACCATATCCCTGGTTCCCTTGCTATGCTCGATGTCAGCGTGAAAGGCCAATACCAGGTCTGGTTTGCCCTCGACGAGCATCTGCTGGTTACGGATGGGCCCGGCTGCCCTGTGGTACTTGTCCCAGTTGGCTGGGAACGCCAGGACCCTCCAGCCGAAGTGCCGGGCCATGCCCTTCGCCATGAGGTCAGCGCCACGGGCCTCACCCTCGATGAGCACCACCTCATCATGCTCTAGGGCCTGAAGTCGGCGGAGCATGGTCTCGCCGTCAGTCCACTCTCGATCACCACAAACGAGAACTCGCATATCCCTCCTATACCGGAATCCCAATACTACCATGAGTCTACCATAGAACCGGCCCCGTGTCAAGCCCCCGTGGGTTCCGGAATCCCCATACCGGAATCCGATTTCTAGTGTTATCTGTGATATAATGGGGGAAGAGAGGGGTAGACTGTGGAGTTCTTAGATGAGGGCTGGGTCGTCGCCTACGGCGACAGAGTGGTGGGTGACAGTCCATCCCCTCTCCTTATTGATAATCGAGCGAGGCTATGGATAGTGGAAGACACAGTGTTGATCGGGGACCTGCACGGCATGGAGATGATCCTCAAGGATTCAGCCTGGCCTGTCCTCGATGCACCGGCCAGCTAGTCCGGGACTGGGACGATATTTCCTGCCTCCAGTGCGGGCATATTGCCGCCATACAGTTTACCGAGCGGGAGATAGAGCGAGCCCGGCTGGAGTTTTTGCTCGAAGCCGGGCTCACTAGCTAGACTCTCCATGCCCTAGCTATTTGAGGCCAAAGTAAACCTCTAGAATGTGACTTGCACAGAGCCTACAAATCACCATGCCGTCACATAGATGCAGTGGATTTCTCCCTGCGTTATGGCCTCCATTGGAACATTTCATCAGGTTCACCTCCTTTCCAACAGGAACTCCCTGAGACCCCCCTGGCCCCTATCGTTTAGCTAAGGGTGTGGCCTGCGTCAGTGAGCTTCTTCTCGATGGATGCGCGGTTAGCTCCCGTAACATCCTCGCCAAAGAAAGCCCGATTAGCGACGGCAGCACTGGGATAGGTTGTGCCGTCCACCGTGATCGCCCGTGAGCCGCCACCGTTGCCACTGCGTGTCACCCGACTGACCCGATTGCGGAAGCTCAGCACGATGGTTGGCTCCACGTCCTCAGGCGTCTTGAAGTAGGCGGCTGCCTGGATGCCGTGCGAATCGCGCAGGGCCGGGTAATCCGTGGTCAGCTTGTTCAGGATCTCGGTCAGGCCAATCCCTAGCGGCTCCAGCAGGGCCGCCGACTGCCCATCCACCATCTCCTCTTGGAGCTTGGCGACTAGGCGCTCAGCGTCATGCTTTGACCCCGCCAGGGACTCTTCCACAACCGCCCGCTCCGCCGCCTCGAACACGTCCAGCTTGGTCGCGAGCGTGTCCAGGGTAGCAAGCTGAGCCGTGGCCTGGGTAAGCTGCTCCTTGATCTCCTTGATACTCCTCATGTGTTCACCTCCTAGAATGGAGGGACCAGGGGAGCCTCAGGGAATCCCCGTTATTCAATTGCCCGACCCCCCGAACGCAGGCCGCGCCTGTCGCCCGGATCGGGGATCGTGTCTAGTCGTGTTTCGGCCCGACTAGGTGCTCGTCGTATGCGTCGTGCGCGTGACCTCCGCTATCCGTCCACTAGGGTCATGATACGCCCAGGGCGGCAGGTTGTCAAGCTCATCTCGCCCCCCACGCCACGCCAAGAATTTCCCCATGTCTGATACCGGAATCCGAGACCTATGGCCACCCCGCACCTAGATGCACGGCGCACCTACTGATGGACTCGTGAATCCGGACACTAGAGTTGTGGTTCCGCTATCCGGCGGCCCAAGCCAATTCCGGAATTCCTGTTCCCCAATCCCGATTCCGGCCCGAGAATGCCCATATCCCACTCCGGTCACGGGTTTCCGGTTTTGCGTTTCCGGAATGATGGGGTAGGGGCCCTCCGCGAGCTGTATCTCACTGTATAAAAAGGCCCCGGAAATATATAATGGGAGGCCGTAAAGGGGGCATGCGGGGTTTTGCGGGGACTGTGCTATAATAGAGTAGAGACAGCCGCATTCAAGGAGGCCCAATGCACGACCATCACTGTGCCCATGTCCTGGCCTATTGCGGGTCCTGTGACGTGGCCTACTGCAAGAAGTGTTCGCGGGAGTGGGGGAAATATACGAACTGGTACTACCCTCAGTACACCACGACTACCTACCCGGACTCTATTAATGTAACTACCAGCGGAACCACCCTCACCCAGAACGTCCCCACTGCCCATTCTCAGGGGCACCACCCTGGTTAACCTCCCCAAGCGGGGCCGTCCGAAGTCCAAGTACGAACAGTGGCCGCGTGAAATCAAGGAGGAGACGGTCAAGCTGGCCATCTCCCTGGGGGGGCGCTGGGCGGCGACTCACCGGCGGCTCCAGGAGCGATACCCCGACTACCAGGTGCCGCCCGAAGACACCATCAAACGGTGGGCGCTCCAGTACGAGAAGGAGGGGGAATTTCGCCAACTCCTGAACCTGGACGTGCAGGACGTGTGGGGCGAGGTGGAGCTGGCGGCCCTGGAACTCCTACTCCGGGACATTCGGGCCAAGAAGGTGCCCACGGTAGTGTTGAACAGCATTGCCGGGACCGCCGCCGACAAGCGCATGAGGTTTCTGGACATCAACCGGGGCAAGCAGTCCACCACCAACATCTTCAACATGATCCAGGTGCGGCGGCAGGAACTCATTGATGCCCAGGGCAAGGACATAGAGGGTGAAGTAGTTGGAGTCGATTGAAAAGGACGTAATAGAGAAGGCCGCGAGGTCTTCCCTCTACTTCCGGGACTACTTGGGGTTCGTCCACAACTGGGAGCCCCGGCCCCACCAACAGGTGTGGGTGGAGGCCCTCCAGCAACTGGCCGATGGCACCCTCCTGGACGTGTCGGGGAAGCCCACCCGCAAGCTCATGATCCTGGCCTTTCCCGGCTCGGGCAAGACCGACACCATGTGTGAATACAACGCTTGGGTAATCGGGCGGTCCTGCCTGAACAATGAAATCCCCCAGGTGGGCTATGTGTCCTACTCGGACGATGTGGCGATGATCCGGTCGGTAGCTGTCCGGGACACCATAGAATACAACGAGAACTACCGCCTGACCTTCCCCTATGCCCTGCCCCACAAGGACAAGCGGTGGGCGGGCCACGAGTGGTTCCTCTACCGCAGTGACTGGGGCAAGAAGGACCCCACCTTCCGTAGCGCCGGTATCACGGGCGGAATCTTATCTTATCGCTTTCCTACTCTTATCACAATTGACGACCCCCACGACCCCAAGAACATGAAGACCATCCACCAGCGCGACGAGGTGTGGCGCATATGGCAGACCACCATTCGCACCCGCGCCTATGAGGCCACCCCCATTGTCCTGATCTGCACCCGCTGGTCCGAGGATGACCTGGCGGGCCGCCTGATGTCGGTCGAGAAAGACTGGCACGTTATCCACACCCCGGCCCTCAACGAGTTTGAGGAGTCCTGCTGGCCCCCGGAAAAGTCCGGGATGGGGTTCTCCACCAAGATGCTCAATGACCTGCGGCGCATTGACAAGGAATCCTTCCTGACCCAGTACATGGCGCTGCCCCCGTCGTCGGTCGGGGACATCTTCAAGTGGTGGACGTTTGGCCCTCGGCCCGTCCGTGACCAGGTAGACCGCGTATACCAGTGCTGGGACACGGCCTACACCAAGAAGTCCTGGTCATCCTATTCGGCAATGGTGGAGATGGTGAAACTCAAGAATGGCCGGGTGTTTGTCTCGGACGTGTTCCGGGAGAAGATGGAGTTCCCGGCCCTCCTGGACGCCGTCATGTTGAAGCACCAGGAATCCGAGAACCTGTGGGGCATGGACGTGATGGTGCTCGTGGAGAACAAGGCCTCGGGCGCTCCCGTAGTTGACATGTTCTCCAAGGGCCTACCGGGCCGCATCCGCAAGGTGGACCTGCCCCGCCATAGCGAGCGCGGCTCCCAACAGAAGGACCTCGTGGGCCGGGCCGCCGCCATAAGCAAGTACTACGAGACCGGCCATATCATCCTGCCCGACACATTCGAGCCATGGAAGGACGAGTACCTGTCCGAGATGAAGGCCTTTCCCCGTGGCCAGTATGATGACCAGGTGTCTGCGACCCTGCTAGGCCTGGAGTATATCTACCCGGCCCGCACTCTGAACGCCGACTACCGCCTGGAAGTAGCTTATGAAGGATGGGGCCGTGCCTAGCGTACAAGAAATAACAGAACTGGCCGAACAGCTCGAAAGGGAGTTCCAGGCCCAGCGCGAGGAGGACCTCGAAACCCGCCAAATCCTCCATCGTAAGGGCCTGATTACCACGCAAAACACCCAGGACAAGCTCCCCATGGAACGCATCGTCACGGGCTATCCGGCCCTCATCGTGGAACAGGACTACTCATTCCTGACTACCCCGCCGTTCCTGCGTGTGAACCCCCTGAAGCCCGGCCAGGAACGCCACTCCGAGAAGCTCGAGACCGCCCTCCTGGGCATATGGAAGCTATCACAGGGCATCTCCAACGTCTGGCTGGACATGGTGTATGACTTCTGTTGGGCCGGGCGGGGCTTCTCTAAAATCTACCCCGTTCCCGCCCTATGGGGCGAGGGCCAATATGATGATGAGTCCGCCGAGGACTTCCTAGAACGCATTAAACAACTCAAGGAAGACACATTCCCGATTGTCTGGCGTTCGGTGCCCGTGGAAAACACCTGGCCCACCTTCAACATCCGAGGTGAACTCGACCAGGTAGTGGAGATTTCCCAACTCAAGGTCCGTGACGTCCGGCGCATCTATGGCCTGGACCTCAAGGACAAGGCCGCCGACTCTGACATCAAGGTTATTGACTTTGCCGACTCGGAATACACGTGCTGTGTCATTGATGACAAGAAGGTCCGGGAGTGGGAACACGGCATGGGGGTTTGCCCCTATGTGATGATGCAGGCCCCCCGTGGCGCTCCTCGTGGTACAAACATCCACTGGACGGGAGCCCTCTACCATTCCCGCAATGTCCTGATGGAACTGGATGGCCTGCTAACTGACGTGCGCTACAACACCAAGCGGGCCTCCCGCGCCCAGCCCGTGTTCAACCTTAACCTGGACGCCCGTGGCGTGACCCCCGAGAAACGCGGCAAGTCCGAGGTCATTAAGTTCAAGCCCCTGGAGCCCATCATCCTGGACATGGACGAGAAGGTCACCGAGCTTGAGCCTGCCAAAACCAACGTGGACGCCTATCGCCTGGTCGAGATATTCACCGGCCTGACACGGGAAGTCGGCTTCAGTGCCGTCTTGATGGGCATCCTGCAGTCCGGCTCGGAGTCCGGCATCCTCTATAACACCGCCGCCCAATTCGCCCAAAAGCAGTTCGGCCCCGCCATTACCCAGCTTGAGAAGGCCGCCGTGGACGTGGGGCGCAAGTTCTTTGCGGCCCTACGGTCGTTCGCGGACGATGATGAGGCTATCCCCATCCTGTTCACCCATGCCAACGGAGTGACCCGCAGAATCGCCATCACCCCCAATGACACCAAGGGCTGGGACCGCACCCTCCAGGCCCGCATAGACCTGGCCATCCCCATCAATGAGTCCTCGGACTTCACCAATGCCCGCCTGCTCACCGACCCGGCCAACCCCCTCCTGTCCTACGAGACCGTGGCGGCCCGCCTCCTGCACATAGAGAATGCCCAGGAGGAAGAGGACAAGATTCTCGGCACCCAAATAAGACGGGCTCTATGGCCCGCCCTGATCCAGATTGTCCAGGAACAGGGCCTCCAGCTAGCCCAGCAGCCCAGCGGGGAACTCGGCGGCATGTTCGGGGAACTTGACCCCGGCATCCAGCAGGCCATCGCCGCCTACTCGCAGTCTCAGGGCCAGCCCCTACCGCCCGAAATCGCCAACATGGCGCGGGGCATGGCCAACACCGCCAGGGCCGGGATGGGCCAGGGATTGTCGAGTACCATAGCATCACAGTTGGGGAATGCACCAACAGGAGTGCCGTCATAATGGACACTACTCTGACAGAAAGACTCGAAAAGATCATCGAGCGTGAGGCCGAGCGGTTCCGAGACAACCTCCGGGCCTCCACCTCCAATGTCCGGCCCCTGGGCTCCACCCGTGTCTCCGAGGCCGACCAGCTCGAGGAGTTCAAGCTAATGCAGGCCAACCCGGAAGTGTTCTACCAGTTCCTGGTGGACCAGAAGGCCACGGTGGATAGCGCGATCCGGTACGCGCACAAGATGTCCAAGCGGGCGGGAGGAAACGATGGCACTACCAAGTAGCGGTGGCACGGGCGGCCCGGAGGTATGGCGCAGTTCAGATGGGGGGTTATATGCCCGTCTTCCTGATGGGCGCGTGGTAAACCTGGCGACGGGACAGTTCCAGACCTACATTCCCCCAATGAGCCAGCGTATCACCACGAGCTTGTCCACGCAGTCCATATCTAACCAATACCCCTATGCCTGGCAGTATGTGCCGGGCGTTCCAATGCCGTCGGCCACGGCGACTCCAACACCAACTCCCACATCCACCCCATATGTCAACACGGGGGCATTAGGCCAGTCCTATCCCCAGGTTGCTACCGCGCCTAAGCCAACAGCAACCCTGCCGCCTCATCCTCCTACAACTACAACACCCACTGTCTATGGTCCACCAGCGCCGTGGGGATATAAGCCCGGCCCCTCAGCTACACCCAGTGCTCCTGCGGGCCAGGGATTCCCGCCCCTCCGTTATGAGGGCCAGCAATACACCACCAATGTCCCCGGCGGGTCCGTCACTTATATTGCCCTGCGAGACGCTCTAGGTAATCTCACGTGGACAGTACAGAGTCAGTATCAGACTCCCACGGGTGGCCAGGGCTTTGCCCCCACCCCTTATGCCCAGACCGAACGGGGAGTTGCTGAACAGCGGGCATTTGAGGCCGAACAGGCCCGTCTTGCCCGTGAGGCCGCAGCCGCCGAGGCCGAGCGCAACCGGCTAGAACAACTCCGCCAGTCCAGGTTCTCCGCCCTCCAGGGCATAGTTGATAGATTCATCGCTGAACAGGGCAATGCTTCCCGCCTTGTCGCCGGTCTTGGCCCCGACCAGTTCAAGATGGCCGCTGCCCTCCAGGGCCTTCCCGTCCTGGGCACCACGCCCCAGGCCGGATTCGCCCGTGCCCAAACCGAGTTCGCCAGCCGTCCCGTCCCTAATGTATCTGCCGAGGCTCCCATCTCTGACATAGAGTCGGCCATCGCGGCCATAGGCGGGATTAAGCCCCCGTCCCTGCCCACGAGTGGGTTCGGCATGGCTATGGGCGGGACTCTGCCCGGAATGGTTCCCGAAATGATGCCACCACAGCCAATGCCCGAACAGCCCCCTGGGATGATGCCCGGCCAGGAGATGATGACGGGCGGGATTCCTCCAATGGGTCCCCCTGCTGCCCCCGGCGCTCCCCAGTTCGGCACCACCAAGACCGCCGTTTTGATTGGGGAGGGTAACCTCCAGGTCGAGCCCGGCACCGAGGTCGCCATCACCGACACCGCCACCGGCACCACGGAGATCATTCCCCTCACCGGCCAGGCCGCTACGGGTGCCAGCATCTTCTCGCCCGGCTATGGCGGGTTTGCTACACGAGCGCCTGGGTCAGTCTTTGACCCCATGTCTGGGGTTGCTGCTATTAACCCTCTATATGCGGGGATGGGGTTTAGCCAGTTCCCGATGGCCAATCAGAATCAAAGCATGGCTACCCTCAGTCGCCTGGGCGCTCAGCCCTCGCTTATCAGGGAGACTGGTACACCGGGCGTCTACTGGCGAAATCCTGTTACGAATGTCTATCAGGGTATTCCTAGGTCAGACTGGTTTGAGCAATCAGGCTTCAACTGGAATGACGTGGTGGATGTTGGCAAGGGCGAGATATTTGGCGGACGGGGACTGCCGATGGGACCCAATGTTACTGCCCCGCCACCACTGGCCCCTCCAGGAACCGGCTCGGAATCATTCTCCCAGAAACTAGGCCAGCCTCTGGTAGAACCCATGACCGGGGCCATCCTGCCCGCCCCCCGCGCCAATGCCTTTAAGCTGGCCCAACTCGCCGCCAGGGACGCGAGCCTGTTTGAACTCGCCCTCCAGGCATATGAAAGCGCGGGCCTGACCCGCCAGGCTGTCCTGTCCAGCCTTACCAACGTATTGATTACCGGCCGCGACCAGGGAACCGGCATAGGTCTTAGGTAATGGCGTTTAATCTCGGGTCTTTCCAGACATTTGGCGAGCGCCTTGGCCGCATTGAGGCCCTCAAGAAAGCCTGGGAGATCGCTAACGTTTCCCCCCTTGACATTCCCGGAGTACGCGGCGCTGTCAAGAAGGCCCTCCCCAAGCCCCTAGAAGGCCCTGCCCAGTTCGCCCTCGGCCAGTTCAACCCCCTGAACGCTGGCCTGATAGCGGCGGGCATTGTGGTCCCGCCCCTGGGGGTCATGGGCGCTGCCGGGCGCACCGCCTCCATAGGAGCCCGCATAGCGCCCGAACTGCGCGTGGCCGGGACTTCCCTCCTTGGGGCCTATGGCGGGCAACAGGCAGGGCAACTGGCCGAGCGGGAGTTGGGGATTCCCGGCGCTGGCCTAGTGGGGTCACTGGCCGGGGGATTTGGTGGGGCGGCCTATGGGATAAAGGGATTGCCAAAACCCCCGGTGGCTGAACTGGGAGAAGTCCCCCATAGGTTTACCCCAAGGGAGACCTATGGAGAAGCGATTAGGCCGGTTAAGTTTACCAATCCCCTACTGCGTAAAATCCAAGGTTTGGAGTATCCAAGGCCCACACAAGAGCAACTAGATATTCTTAAGACAGAAGGAGATCTTAAGCTGATCGGGTTAACCAAAGAACAAGTCTATGGCCCTCCTGGTCTATCTGAATTAACGTCGGCTGTATTTTCTGGAGACGTAGCGTATCTCAGGGAAAGATTCCCTGATCTAAAGTTCACAGCTCAAGACTTGGTTAAATCTCAAACAGAACTACGTGCTCAGGCGCAACGTAGTTTAACCCACCGAGGCCTTCCTTCCGAGTTTATAGTATTCCGTGGCGGGGACCCACTGGGAGATTTCCCAACTCCGGTTACTTTGGATTCCGGCATAGCCAGATCGTTTGCCGGTTCCAGGGGTGGCGCTTACATGTTCGACAGCCTTCCGGGTGAAGGATTCCAAGGAATGCTAGAGCAGCGTCCCGGCGCTGGACTCCCCCGCCAAGTAAACGCATTCCTAGTGAGAAGAGATGATGTACTAGCGGATATTAATAGCATTCGCCCACGGGAGAAGTTTGGGGGAGAGCAGGAACTGTTGGTTTTCGGGAAAGACCTGACTCCTGTAAGCCCAGAGATTCAAGCCAAGATGCAGGCCCAGTGGGATATACTAAGGCAGGTAAAAGCCACTAGTGAACCCCTTGACATTAAACCGGGTAGCATTGAAAGCCTCAGAGGGACAGGATTTATTCTTCCCGATGGCACCGCGATAAGAACTACAGGATACGATATTGCTAAGGCTAGGGGGATGAAATGGAATCCTCGTTATATTGGCTTAGACCCACATCTCCAAATGTTCTCTTATGAAACCGGGGCTATACAGGTATCGTGGTTTCCCAAGGAACGCGAGCTTCCCCATGGAATATATATTCTTTCCAGTGGCCCTGTTCATGGTGAGGCTGTTGCAGCAGTAAAGCGATGGATTAGTGCTGTCCTGCCACATATCGGCAAAGGCAGACTGAATATTGGGTTAACCAGAAATGGGAACAAGATCTGGCCGAAGACAATAGATGACCTTAATAGAGAAATCGACTCCCTTGTGGGCCGCTCACTGGATGACCTTAGCGCACTTGGCCCTGGAACCTTCGAGTTCCCCGGCCCGCCCCCAGATGATTGGACTATCACGGAGCCCACCGAGGTTGATCTTCCCGAAATGGCGGTGCCAGAAGCGTCCGTCTATGATAATATTATCCCGCCCCATATCCAACCCGTTGTGTCCAGTATGGATGCGGAGATAGCCAAGCGGGTTACTTATGGCATGCGCGAGGAAACCGTTAAGGCTGCGAATGCCTGGATTGCATCGTGGAGTAATGCAAAAGCTAGATGGAGTGTCTGGCGCTGGAAGCCCATGAAGAAGGGTCAGGCAATAAGTCTAGATGCCAACGAAATCCTGGTCTATGGTAAACTTAAGGATTTAAATGAAGCTACCAAGTGGGCCATTCCTCTCCCGCTATACCGTGCCTCGTTTGAAGCCAAGGGGCGTGGGATATACGATCCTGAAACGCATGTACTTGGGGTACTGGGACGCAAGGAGACCCCGCCCGGACTGGGTCCTGGGACCTTTGACCCTGAATCGGTCACTCCTTCCTCCGAGCTATTCAAAGCCCGTGGCCTCCGCGACGAAGCCCTCGCCCGCGCCAAGGCTCTAGGGTTTGACCCCCGTTCCCCGCGTAAGCCCGGCGAGACCCCCGAGATGGCCGCCCTGCGTGATGAGTTCCACCGCCTGAACAAGCAGGTCGGGGACATCCAGCGGGGCATGAGCGACCGACCCGTAGCGGACCTCCCCCCCGAGTTCAAGATTGGCGGGGCCGCCGAACCCGACGCCGCTGCCCTCATTGCCGAGGGTGATGCGCTGATGGCCGAGGGCCGCCAGGCCCTGGCCGCCGAGAAGTACCGCCAGGCTCTAGGGATGGTTACTGGCGGTGGTCAGCCCCCGATTAAACCTCCCATCATAGAAGGCCCCGGTACATTCGGGGAAGGGTTTGAGCTTGGCCCCGGAGGTGGGCCTCCCCCTGGTGGCCGACAACCATCTCTGGGCGGGGAACTCACGCCGCCTCCGCTCAAGTACGAGTTCGACTTGGGCGCTGAACTATCAGCACTCGCAAACCTTCCCCGTATCCTCCTGGTTTCCGTCCTTGACTTTTCCGGCACAATGAGGCAGTTGTTCCCGGCCTGGGCGGGTAAGCCCAGCCTACTCCCCAAGCTCCTGGCCCGCCAGTGGGGGTCAATGTGGAATGAA
>Ga0209521_10000601_pt1 | contig 28157 bp, 40 predicted proteins | sample Rifsed19ft4_FD_184016 | JGI IMG/M metagenome (GOLD analysis project Ga0209521, IMG submission 184016) | Soil microbial communities from Rifle, Colorado, USA - sediment 19ft 4 (version 2) | ecosystem: Environmental > Terrestrial > Deep subsurface > Rock core/Sediment | place: Rifle, Colorado...
CCCGCCATAGGGCTGGGGTTGCTGGTAACCGTAGTAGGGCTGGATCCTCCGGTCCTGCCCCACAGCGGGGGTCACATTCGACCCGCGCCCCGGAAACTTCCCGAATTTAGGTCTAGGCATCGAGTCCCCCCAGGAGAGAGTTCCTTACGAGAAGGCCGTGACGTAAAGCGATCCCGAAGCCCAAAGGGCGGTCACGACTCCGGTGTAGAGTGGTGGAGCGAGCACGAAGAAGCCCTGATCCACGAGCTTGAACGCGAAGCTCGAGGACGATGCCCCGGTGCCGAACTTGACGTAACATACGACCCCTGAGTCATTGAAGATAGTGCCCCCGCGGCGGCTCGCGGCGCTGGACATGATGGTTTGCGCCGCCCCCGAGCCAGTGTAGATACTCAGGCTCCCAACCGCCGGACGGGTCTCGGTCGTCGAGAGGCCTCCCTGCGCGTCGACCGCGTGGGCCCGCGAGTCAGAGCCCGAGACATAGCGGAGGTTGATCGTGGCCGTGCCCGAGGTCCACGCCGAGGCCCGCACCCGGAAGTTCGAGTACCCCGCCGCCGTAAAGCCGTGGAAGATCCCACCCGCGGTCGCCGACGTCACCGCCTCGCCCGACGGCAGCCTCGCGAGGTTCACCGAAGCCCAGATGGTCCCCCCGTCGCCGCTCGCCTCGAAGGCCAGGGTCCCGCTCCACGTACCCGTCACATGCAGCCCGAGGCCGCCGTGCCCATGGGTGTTCGCGATCGCGACCGTCTGTGCGGCGGCGGTGATCGTCCCCGTCATCGCGTCCACTACCAGCGGGTCGCTCACACTCACCACCTCCTTCGTCTCCGAACGGACCTGCCGCGCCCACTCGTCGAGGTCGAGGAGCGCGGTTCGTAGGGCCGGGTCCTTCAAGGCCCCGATCCCGATCACGCCTCGAAAGGGCCGCCAGGGCATCTTAGGTCATTGCCTCCGCGCAGAAGACCGCAAACTCGCCGGTGCCGGAATAGTTCGTTGCGACCCCGACCGTATAGAGCGTCAGATAGCCCATGTTTGCGGTCGAGGAACCCGCCCCCGCCCCCGTCGCCGTGCCCGAGACATTCGCCCCGAGCTTGTGGAACCATCCGCCGGCACTCCCACTCATCAACTGGGCTGCCGCCGTGATGTCCATCGGCACGAGCGAGAGCACCCGGGTCACCGAAGTGATCCGGTTCGAGGCGACCCGGGTCTCGGTCGTTGAGACCGAGCGGGTCCGGCCAACGATCCAGAACCCTCCATACTGGTTCGCCCCGTAGTCCGAGTTCGTCTGCATCGGGTAGGCATGGAACCCACCACCCCCGCCAAGTCCGGCTCCGGCCGAGGAAGCGATCCGGCTTTGGCGGAAGACGTTGTGCTTGCCGCGATCGAAGAAGAGTGCGGTTGCCTCCCCGCTTGAGATGATGTCATCGACGATGATCTGCTTCGTCCCTCCCTCGAGCCCGACTGCGTGGCTCATCAGCGCGCCACCTGAGTCATCGGTGACAATCGGGCGGATGATCTGGCCGAAGCGGCAGCGGGTCACGTCCGAGTTGTCGTCCAGGTTGTTCGAGACGATCGCTCCCTGGCAGTAGATCCCATAGCCCGCGGCGGCGGTACAGTTGTTGTAGAGGACCGGAGTGACGACCTGGAAGTAACTCACTCGACCGAGGATCTGGATCCCCGTCGCTCGGTTCCTCGCAATGATCGGGCTCGCGATGACGACGTTTCTGATCCGCGGGCCGTTCCCCGGGTTTGTCGTCTCGCTTGCGTTGAGGCGGATCCCGGACATGCCGTTATCGGAGTAGTGCCCGCCGTTGAGGTCAACCTCTGAGACCGTCGTACCATTCGACAGCAGGCATTCGATGAGAAGCCCGTCGTAGGCCGTGCCGCCGTTGGCGATCACCGAGCACTCGTCGAGCTTGATCCGTTTCACGGTCGCGACCGTCGCGGTGCCGATCAGCGCGATCCCTTCCCGGGGGTTATTCCGTGCCTGGCACTTGGAGAGCGTGAGATCATCGAACGGCGGCTCGAAGCGGAAGCCGTTCTGCCGGGTGAAGGTGACGACACTGGTCCCGTTCGAGTCGGCGAGACAGTCATCGAAGGTCACCCGCGCCGGGAAGGCGACCGCATCGACCGAGAACCCGTGTCCATAGTTCGTCGTTGAATGCACTCGGCGGAAGGTCGTGTCGGTAGCGCCAGTCGCCCTCAACCCGTCACCCTTGACATTGATGATGAGCAAGTCCTCGAAGAGACAATCAGAGCAGGAGCTCTGAAGATCGAGGCCGTAATATGGGCCCGCCCCCGATTGGTTGCCGGCGTTGCCGCTAATGGTAAAGTTCCGAATGGTAAGCCGGGTACCGGCGAGATCGAACACATCGCAGTTGGCATTGGTAGCAAGGGTGACGACAATGCCACGATTTGCGCCTTCGATCACGAGGTCTGCCTTGTTGACATTGAGTACTGCCGAGGAGGTCACGTCATCATCGATGATGATCTTCGTCCCCGGGGTTGCAGCATCGATCGCCGCCTGGAACGTCGCATACTCGGAGACGTAGAAGATCGAGTCGTCGTGGTGGGCGCTCTCGTCCTGGATCGTGAAGGTGGTGAACTGTGGCTGGTTCGGATCAAGCGACTGCTGGATGAAGAGGTCGAAGGTACGATCCTGCGAGCGAACGTAGAACTGGAGGCGCGCGTCGGTGCCGAGGGTCACCGGCTGGGTGATGAGGGTCGTCCCGGCCGAGTCGGAGTAGATGTTTCGATTGTTCGTCGTGTCGGGCGCGTAGACGTTGATCCTCGCGCCGGCGGCCGCAACGAGGACCCCGGAGGTGTTAATGACGAGGATTGACTCTGTGTACTTGGCAAGCCTTGGCACTTCGTTACGCTCCCTTTCGCGAGAAGTGTTCTAGTCCGACAAAGTGGATCGGCGCAAAGCCTTGCACCCGGATCGCGATCCCGGGTGCCGTGACATGCTTCTCGATACGGCTCATGACCCCAGGCTCGAAGGCCCGCTGGAACCCGTTCGACTTCGGCGCGCCACCGATCGGGCGAGTCAGGAACCCGAGGATCTCGACCTGGCGATCGGGGATCGGCACCGAGCCCGATAGTACCCAAAAACGCTCGGCTACGACCTCACCATCCAGCCCCCCGAGATGGAGGAACCGGCTCTCAATCGCCACCCCGCAGGAGGAGATGAGCTCGGCCGAAGCGATGTCTGCCGGGCTGAGTTCTTGATGATCCTCGGTCCTGACCTGCCCGTCGTAGCCTCCCGTGTAGAGCCGCCCCGAGACCGGGTCATAGTCGGCACTCGCCGCCGAGAGCGAGACCGGCCCCGACATCTTCAAGTAGCGACCTTTCAAGTGCTCGGCTGAGTAGGAGAAGGTCAACGCCTTGAGCCTCGTCGTCGCGACCGTCTGCACCCCGCCGAGGATAACTGTCCTCGGGACATAGAACAGGAAGAGCGCCTGCAAGCTCTCGATGTTCAAGAGAATCGTTTGCGCGAGCGAGGATTCCTCCTGGCGGATAGTTGCCTGCCAGTCGAGATCGGTCGTCAGCGAATCGATCGTGAGGCCATCGGTCGAGTAGAGTCCGTCCCGGGAGACGAAAGCGAGCCGCGGGATGTCACCGATAAGTGAGTAGCCCGCGGTGGCGTTGGGCCCGACGATCCCGTGATCGCCTGAGATTAAGTCCTTGACCCGTGTGGCATCGAACTCGGCATCTCCGCTCCGCGGCAGAAAGTTCACCCGCCAAATCGCCCCCTTCTGGCCGACGACGAGCTTGTTCCCGAGAGCACGGATCAAGGTCACATCGTCTAGTCGCCGCGTGTCGAAGAGGATTGTGTAACGGGACGGGAAAGAGTGGATGAGCCCGGATTCCGAGTAGTGGATGATCGAGCGATCGGTCACGTCATTCGTGACGAGCGACTCCTCAAAAATGTCGGCAGTCGTGAACTTCCAGGTCGGAGGCGGGTCACGGTCGATCGCCGTGTCGATGCCGGCCGCGCTGATGATGACGACCGGATAGGGCACCGCCGAAGCGAAGCCGTAGTCCCAGCGCGTGACCTCGGCGGGTACGGCCGGGATCGGGATGTCGACGAGTGCAGTCGCGGTGTCCGCGTCCTCGACATCGTAGGTCGTGATTCGCACCCCATCGGGGAAGGGATTATAGATGTGAGTGTCCTGGGTCGAGGTCATGAGTGGCTGGATCTGGGCGGGTGAGCGGTAAATCCGCCAATGAGTTGCGTTCTGATTCACCTTGACTGGATAGTTGTTCGAGCCGTAGCGGATGGTGATGAGGTGGACTCGCCCTCCGACCGAGCCATAGACCGCGCGGCAGAGCGAGAACTCGCCGTAGCGGCCGATGTAACTCGATTCGATCGCGTTCACCGAATCGTACTCAGTGATCCAGTACCAGTGATAACCGGGCGGGTTCGGCCAGGTGACATTCACCGGAGGATTTGGACTCAAGGCGACCGTAAAATCCACGTTCGTGACGCCGGCGACGGGCTGGGGAGTTCCTGTCGAATCCTTGAGACCCGCAACGAGTGTCATACCAAGAGGGATACGGGTCAGATTCGGCGCCAGCACATGCTGCGAATCGACACCGTTCGCGAGCACGTAGCGGTTGCCGTACTGCACGGCCTCGATCCCGAGCCCGGGGGTCCGCTGGCTCACGTCCGGGAGGATCGTCCAAGTGCCATCGGTCTGCGGCCCATAGCGCCAGCGCCTACCCTCGCCGTCGGAGATCAAGGTCCGTGCGGCGGCGCCCTCGAAGATGAGCCGGCGGAGCCCCGTGATCGCGTAGGGAAGCCCCGTGTTCGGGTTCTTCTGCTGGAGCCCTTGCTTCAGGCGATAGCCGATCGGATGGAGGGCCTGCGAGTTCGGGCGATAGAGGGCTTCATCGGTGCGCTGGAGTTCGCCCTCTTGGAGGAGGCTCGGGTCCCGGCTTGTAACTAGTCCACGGTTAACCTGTTCTACGTGCAGCACCTACCATCCGTCAAGTGCGAGAAGCGCCGCGTAGGGGTGAGTCAAATCATAGGCGCCCACCCGGTCGCGCGCCGTCGAGAACCCAAGATCCCGGTCGGGGTGCTCCTGGTCATCGGACTTCATCTGCATGAGAAGCCGATCGGCCTTCCCCTGCCAATAGGCGATCCGATCCTCGTTCCCGCCGTGGTCGGAAAGCATCATCGCCTTCGCCTGGTAGATCGGCCAGTACTGGTAGCGCCGTGGGAGATCGAGGGTGTCGCCGTCATCATTGATGATCCCGAGTGGCCGGTAGTACTTGAGAATCAGCGTATCGGTCGAGGTCGGGGTCGGGATGAGCCGGATCGTCGTCTTCGAGTGCTGGGGGGTGGCTCCTGTCGCCACGGTCCCCGGAAACATCGTGAAGTGGGTCGGGGTGCCAGTAGTCACCACGGTGACGATTCGGTCATAGTCCCGCTGCTCGGCGTAGGCGAGCGGGCGCTGGTTCGTCCCGAGCCTGGCCGTGTAGGGCTTCTGGCAGTCGCTCGGGAGCTCGTAGTCGGCGGTCCCCGCGACGACCGCGATCGTGGCCGCGGTCTTCAAGAGGAACTCCCAGTGGTGGAGCGACAGCTCCTCAAGCGAGGCGAGGATCAAGTCACCCGCCTCATCGAGGAGCGTCTCATCGGTCACGTCGCCGATCGCCCGAGCGACGAGCTGCTTCGCGCGGAGGAAGGAAATCTGCCCGGAATCGATGAGTGGGGTGGTTACGGCGGCTGCTGAGCCGTCGACAACGATCGGCATCGGCTAAACCCTCCGAGAGTCGCCCTATCCTCTTACCCCGCTTAGTCCCTGTCAAGCGGTGAAGTACCAGATCCGGCCCTGGCCGACCCGCCCGAACTCGGAGCGGGGGAGCCTCCTGGCGAGCTGGTTCACGGGGGCGTCGTAGAGGGGCTCGGCCGGGGCGGCGATAGCCGCGTTCACGACCCGGCTCAGGAAGTAGTAGAGGTCCGAGTAGTAGGTGATTTCAAGCCGATGTCCTGGGAGCACCGAGGCCATGTCATCGTCCCGGAGGTAGAGGTTGTGCGCCGGGGGCTCGATCGCCTCGAGCCCCACTGCGCGGCGGAGGGCGTTCAGGTTATCGAGGCCGTCCTGGGAGTTCTCGCAGAGGAGGATCCGGGGCGCGACCTTGGCGAGCCAGGCGATCGTCCGTGCCTGCTCCTCCCAGCTTGGGAGGTTCTGGAGCATGCGCTCGGTATAGGCGAGGTCGATCCTGGGGGGAAGACTGAGAAGCCAGCCACTCCCAAGGCCAGTCACAAACTCGACCGTACCTTCGAGCTTCGGCTCGGCCCGAAGCCTCTCCTGGGCGATCTCGATCATCTTTGGCGAGATGTCGTAGCCGATCACCCGCACCTGGAAGTCACGCGCGAGCGCGACCGCGGTCTCTCCCGTGCCACAGCCGAAGTCGAGGACAGTATCGATGTCGAGGGTGATGAAGGAGCGGATGGCCTCGATCTCAAGCGCCTTCGCGATCCGATCCCGGGTCCCCGCCTCCTCGCCAAGAGTCTCGGCCCGCTCATCCCAGAAGGCGCGGAGCGCTTCAGTTCCCATGGAGCCTCCGAGTCTCAGGGCAAGGGCTGTGGTGAAAGGCCCCGAGGATTGGATCGATTGCGTTGTAGATCTCTGAGAGATCCGCCACGTAATCCTCGAACGCTCTCGGCTCGAAGGCATGCTCGGCAGTATCCGGCCCTCCTTGTTGGTCCTTGAGCTTCAAGTGATGCTCGATGACCCGAGCCCCGAGGGCGATCGCGGCTGCGGCAGCGACCGAACTCGTGGTGTGGTCTGAGAATCCCACGCGATCAGTCCTCGTCTTGAGCAAAGCCAGGCGGGCGAGGCTCGCGTGGCACAGCTCGGTTGGGTATTCACTCACGCAGTGGAGCCAATGGGCCTTGGGATCCCGCGCGAGAAGCCCGTCAAGATCCTCATCCGCGACTTGGCCCAGAGAGACGATTCGAGGCTTGTCCGCGGTCGCCTCCCAGAGGGCGGGATCGAGAGCCTCGAAGCTGCCGATCTTCCACACCTTGACGTAGGGGCGGAGGACGTCGCAGGCCCAAGGGGCAAACGGCGTACAGAGGAAATCAATCCCGTAATCTGATGCTTGTTTCGCCAAGGCCACGACCCAGTCGGGCTTGAGTTCCCATCGCCTATAGCTCCTCGGGAACTCGCGCAGGATGTCCTCGGCGTGAAAGAGCTGGAACTTGACCGCGTCGGCACCACTAACCGCCGCCGCCTCGACCAGCGCCTTCGCGGTGTCGAGCTTCCCCATGTGGTTCGATCCGGCCTCGGCGATCAAGTAGAGGCTTGGGCAAAAATCCTCTCCCCCACTCGGATCACGTCCTCTAGCGGTGCATTCCATGGCAACTCCTCGTATATCGACCGCACGAACTCAAGGTCCTCCTCGGTATCGATCGAGTACTTGGCCTTGGCATCATAGGGGAAGTGCTCGACATGTGTCCTCCAAGTCGGGATGTCATAGAAGATCGTCGTCCCATCACGGCGGAAACTCACCATGGCGGCCGAGGCTTCTTTGAGCGCCTGTCGAGTCACGACTCGGACCTCGAACCCGCTGATCCCGATGATACCCAGGAAGTCGAGCCCCATCGCGCGGTGATCGGAGATCGCGTGGTCGATCGTCTGTGGGTCAATGAAGGGGCAGTCCCCGGTGATCTCGACCACAGTATCGAGGTTCAGGCGATCCGCTGCGCTAAGAAGCTCGGCCATCAAGTCGCCTCGCTCCCACCACCTCAGGCCCTGTACGTAGCGGATGTTCGATTGAGCGAGGAAAGAGGCTTGTGCCATATCTCCATGCGGTATAAGCACATGGGTCTCGACCGTGGTCCCTGATGCAAGGCCCACCCGCCGGTAGACTACATCAATGAGTGCCCCATGGCCTAGTGCCTCGAAGCACTTCCCAGGGAACCGGCTCGACCCGGTACGCGACTCAATCAGAACCCCAATCCGCTCTCCCATCGCTCCTCCAAGGGACTCGCTCGACGAGGTTCCCGCGGTATGGGTCCGGGTGGATCACGAAGTAGTGGCCGTGGGAGTCTGTCCGTCGGAGCTCGTCCTCGCCGATCAGAGTCTCGTGTTTCCTCTCGGTCCACCGGAGCCCGATCAGTTCGACCTCCGTGCCGTCAGGGATCAAGTCGCCCAGGCGCCGGGCGGGGAGACGGGGCACAAAGATCTCCCCGCCCTTCATCTCCTCGAGGACGAAGTCGATGAACTTGACCGCTGCCTCGAGCGTGATCCAGAAGCGCGTCGAGTCGGGATCGGTCACGGGAAGCACCTCTCCCGGCTCAAGTTCGCGGATCCTCGTCAGAAAGGAGCCTCGTGAGTGCTCCACGTTACCGTAGCGGACAGCCGAGATCGTGGTCTCAGACCAGCGGTTGGCCTGGACGGCGAGGTGCTCCCCGATGAGCTTCGTCCCGCCGTAGAGGGTCGTCGGCTCGACCCCCTTGTCGGTCGAGATGAAGAGCACGCGCTTCACCTTGGCAGCGATCGCCGCGTGGAAGACATTCGCCGTACCGACGATGTTCGTCTTGATGAACTCGTCGGGGTTGTAGCTGCCGTTCGGGATGATCTTGAGTGCGGCCGCGTGGATCACGGTCTCGATGCCTTGCATCGCGCGCGTGAGCTTCTCCGGATCCCGGACATCGCCGAGGACGAACTGGACTCCTGACTCAGGGGGCAGCGCCCGGCGCATCGCATCCTGCTTCTGCTCGTCCCGGCTCAAGATCCGGATCCGGCCCTCGTAGTCCGTATAGGTCAAGAAGGCGCGACCGAGGCTCCCGGTGCCGCCCGTCAGGAGGAGCATCTACCGAACCATGTTGGGCGGAGTAGGCAGATCTCCCGCATTCACAAGCAGCACCAGCCCAAAGTCGGTTTCGTAGGTAGTCACCGCGTCGAGGCCCTCGGGACCGTTCTTGCCCCACTTGGCGCCTTCTTGTCTAATCTGGGTGAGGTTTCCACCGAAGACGAAAACGACCTCGGCGAGGGTGTTGATCGCCTCCTCCGCAAGCCGTCGATAGTGAGCCATCGCTCGCTTGGTTAGGCGGCCTCGGTAGTAACTGCGCTTTAGGCTATGCATCGGACTCCTCCTTAGTGCCCCGAGCACACGCGGATGATCTCCTCGGCGATTGCTTGTGTTGCCTCCCCGGGGCCGTTGAACCAGAGCTTCCCGGCTTCACGCTCAAGCCGGAGTTCCTCCCCGAACTCCTCATCGGCGAGGGCTCGGAGGACAAGCGGCGCGATCTCCTCGGGCGCCCGCGCCGCACGGATCCCCTTCTTCTCCCAGGCCCAGGTATCGAGCTGGGGCCGGAAGTCGACGATGAGTGCTGGCCGATCCATGAGGACAGCCTCGGCCGCGGCGGACCCCTTCGGGCTCACGACACAGTCCGCGGCCGGGATTAACTCCGCAAGTCCATGCTCTGTCGTTACATAGGAGTCGTCGAGCCCGATCAGTTTCAGGTCCTCGCTGACCGCCTTCGGGTTCCACCCCATACCAGCACGGATCGTATAGACGAGCGTGAAGGGAATGGCCTTCCGGAGTGTCTTCATCGCTTGGAGGAACGAAACCTCCGCATCCCGGCAGACCGAGTCGAAGTCCGACCAGCGGCTCATCCCGTGGGTCCAGGTCGTCGTTCGGAGGACCAATGGGGGGTGGACCGGGAGCCCGCCGAGCGCTTCGCGACCTTCCTGGGGGGTCATCTTCTCAAGGAAGTCGTAGAAGGGGCGCCCGGTCTCGTAGAGCTCGCCCGTGTAGCCGTAGGCGCGGAGGAAGGCTGCTTCCTCCGGGCTTGAGAAGATGTGAGTCGAGGCGGGATCGGACTCGAAGTGCCCGTGGAGGTAGGTGGCGAAGCACCCGTGGTCGACCTCGAAGGCGGGGAGGCCGCGGTGCCGTGCTGCAAGCGCCAGCGCCCGGGTCGCCGGCTGGACCGAGTTCCACACGAGGACCCCGACCAGGTCCTCGAGTTCGAGGATCCCGTCGATCGTCTTCCCGACGACGGGCCACCACCCTTCGGCGACTTGGAAGGGGAGGCCCGGAAACTCGGGCGGCGGATCGGGGCGCCCGAGGCAGAGTTCCTGCTGGGTGAGGATCGTGAAGTGCGGGGCAAGAAGGGTCACGAGTGGCGCCAAGTCGTCCCGGAAGTTCAGGACGAGCGTCTTCAAAGGATGAGCCTTACCGTTTGCGAGTAGACGTCCCCGAGCCGAATCCCGCGGTACTCGACCGGGAGCGTCTTCACCCGCATCTGCTCCTCCCAGGCTTGGTGATCGGTCTCACAGCGCTTGCAGTCCTCATGCTCGAGGAAGGAACGGATGCAGCCATCGCAGATCCGCCGCTCAATGGGTAGGCGGTAATCCTGGCTCATATGAGTCTCATCCCGTAGGCGGTGCGGAGCGTGCCGCCGAACCCACGCTTGAAAATCGCCCTCGCTGGCGAGTTGCACCCGACGAGATCCGAGACATCGTGGCTCCGGATGAGACGCAGGAGGACGTTCGTCGGCCGGCCGACCGAGCCCAGGTAGTAGCCTCGCTCAGCACCATCCCGGCCCCAGACGACCGTGCCATCGCCGTCTGTCCACACCGAGACCGAATCCATCCCCGCGATCTTGGCCATCGTCGCCTCATACTCATCGGTCACCCACGGCTGGCTCTTCCAGCGCTGGAACCAGTCACCGGATTTCGTCTCCTCGACTGGCTTCTCAGTCACGTTCCGCTGGCAGCGAGGCTCGAGCTGAGTCGTCGCGGCCGTCATATACGTGTAGCGTATATCCGGCTGCCAGAGCACTTGTGCGTCGAACCATCGCCAAGTGAAGGGCCGGATGTCAATCAATGACGGGGGGTTCCAGACCGAGATCGGGCGGCCGCGCTTCTCGGCCCAGGCGATGAGGGCCTGGGCGACCTCGCGGTCCTCGCGCCGGCGAAGCAGCATCCCCTGGTAGGGCACGAATGGGAGCGGGGTGAGGGAGTGCGTGACGACGATGCCACCTTGTACCTCCGTGCCGTCATAGGCGAGCGCTGCTTCAACCGGATGGAGCGAGAGCCATTCAGGGAGGACATAGAGGGTCGCCTGATGGGAGTGGTCGACCAAGTAGCGCCATGGCTTCTCGGTCGGATTCGCTTGCTCGACTCGGATCACCGCGCTTCCTCGATCACCTGGCGATAGAACTGGATTAAGCCGGGGACGGTCCGCTCCGCCGACCGGAAATCCCGGACCCAGTCCTTCGCGTTCTCGGCAAGGCGCTTCCTGAGCGTCGCATCCTCGATGAGCTCGCCTAATCGCGCCTCGAACTCCTCCGGAGTCTTCCAGAGGAGCCCCGTCTTACGGTCCTCGATTTCAAGGTAGGGGCCAACGGCTTGCGCGAGGGTCGCGGCTGGGCGATGGACCGCCGAGCTCTCGTACCACTTGATCGCCGACTTGGCGCGGTTGAACTTGGTCTGGGCGAGGGGGCAGAGGTTCACGTCATGCCCGATCGTCGAGAGCTTCAAGATGTAGGCATCGTGCGGCATCCACGGGATCCACTCTCTGCGAGTCGCGGGGATGATGCCGTGGACCGACTGATACTGCATGCCCCAGAAGATGAAGCGCGCCTGCGGGTAGCGCTCGGAGACCCGCCCCAAGGCATCGCGGAGCGGGAACCAGTCCCGGTAGTGACTCCACCCGCCCTGCCAGAGGATCTTGACTTGCCTGGGGTTCGTCCGCAGCGAGATCCGGGGGTAGTCCTGGAAGCGGACCGAGTTCGGGAAGACGTAGACCCGCTTCGCCCCAAGCGCCCGGAAGCTCGTCGCTAGGTTCTCGTTCGTGACCGTACAGGCGTCCGCCATTCTCGCCGTTGCTCGGTAGAGGTGGAGCCGCTTCCAGTTGTCGACAATGTCGAACTTCTGCCCGCCCTGGTAGATCTTCCCATCGCACCACTTCTCGATCGCGTCCCCTGAGTCATCGAGCTGCATCATAATGCGGTCGCCACGGCCGAGCGGAGTACCATCGACGTGATGGGTGCCGAGGCTCACGAACTTGGGGTTCATCGGGTCGACGGTCTCCAAATCATCGTCCGAATCGAAGATCACGACGGGCGGGATCCCGACCTGTTTCCTGACCGGGTCCCAGATCTTCGGGAGTTTTTGCAGGAGCTTGATGCGTTTCAGAAGCATCTTCGACAGGATCAGGTAGTACATGTGGACGTCGCATTGGGGCGCATAGGCGACCCGCGCCTCGTCACACATGGTCTCCTGGTCATCGATCTCGTAGGTCCCGAGCCCCATCTCTTGGGCCGTCTTCCATGGGGTCAGGAGCCGGTAGTAGACGCAGGCCGAGTTGAGATTCTCCTGGATCGTATAGAGCTTGAGGGGTAGGGGCTGGCCGAGCGGGCGGAGGCGGAAGGGAGTGAGTTCCTGGGTTCGCGCGGACATCGGGGGTTCTTTGGCTCAGTGACCTCGGATGATGGTGCGCCCGACCCGGTACTCAGGGTGCTTCCGCATGAAGGCGTAGAAGGCTTTCCGCTCAAGGAAGATCTCGGGGTGCCGGTTCATCAGCACGGCCCACACCGAGAGCGGCATGTTGCCGATGTGCTGCATGCGGCCGCCTTGGGAAAGACCGATCGCCGTCGACCCCATCTTCGTCCGGGCGGCTTCAGCAATCGCCTTCCGGTAATCCTGAAGGGGATCGAAGTACCCGCGGGCGAAGCGCGGGATCCGGCGCGCAAGGTTCTCGGGCTCGATTGCGCGATCGACATCGGTCCGGAGCCCGTTCAAGTAGAACCCCATCAGTCTTCGATGACGACCTTGACCGTGATATTGAGCTCCTGTGGCACGGCGACGGCTGCGGGTGGCTTCGGTTTCCGCGCCTTCCGCTTTCGGCGCCGGAGGCCAGCGAAGCGGTCCATGTCTTCCGAGCGATCGGCGGGTTCGCGGTTCGCCTGGGCCATCTCAGTATCCGCGCTTCTTCTTCTGCTTCTTCTTCGCCTGAAGCGAGATCCGGCGGTGGACGGTCTCGGCCCCTGCGGTCCCACCCCGGTCAACGATCACGAGTTCTCCGCCGCCACCGCCGGGGGCGGTCGACGGGTCGCCCTTCGGATCCCCGGCATGGACGATCGAAGGGGTATAGCCCTTCTGGCCTTGGATCTTGGGCCTCGCCCCGGTCTTCGGCTTCTTAGCCATCGTCTTCCCCCTCGGGGGCCGGGCAGGCGGGGAGAAGGTCGCCTTGCCCGGCCCCTGGGGTGCGCTCCGTACCCTCGGGATCCGGAGCTAGCTGTTCTTCCCGTGCTTGGCGACCGCCGCTTCCCGGGAGTTCTTGTAGGGAAGCGGGGTCACCGAGTCGAAAAGAGTCTCCGGCACCGCTTCCGCGGTCTTCTTCTTCATCGGTCCCTGGCCGCCGCCGGTGCCGAGGGGAGTCTTACCGACCGAAGTTCGCTCCGCCATCAGTACTCACCTCCGTAGTTCGGTTTCCGGCCTCGGTGTCTCGGGCGGGGCTTCGGTGCCTCAACCGCTTCGGCGAGATGCCCCACCGTATCGCCCTCGATCTTCTCGTCCAAGTCGAACCCTGGACTGAAGTAGGCCCCGAGGACATCGATCATCTTGACCCGCCCGTCCCATCGCCGCTCGGGCCCGTGACCACCCACTCCCTGGTCCCGCGCCGAGCGCGGGATGTCGTGGTAGGCCTGGGGCGGGAAGGGCTTCCGCCGGACCTCTGGGTTCTTTCCCATGAGAATTAGCCCTGCGCGCCCGCGTAGTTCGAGACGCCCCAGAAGGAGCCGTGGGTCTTCTCGTTGATCGGGCACACGGTGAGTTCGCCGACGACCATGCCTCGGGTCGCGTCCCCCACAGCCGCGAGCGGCACATGGCGGATCGGCCGGAGGATCTTGTAACGGATGTTCGGGGTCTCGATGAACCACGCGCGCCCGATGCGGCTCGTGTGGCTGATGTCCGTGTTCGCCGCCTGCCGGACCCAGCGATCGAGGACGATGTTGATGATCCCGACATCGGAGTCGTACATGTCAACGGAGGCGATGAGCTTCTTCTCGGCCATGGTGATGTTCCGGCGGCTCGCCCCTTGGCCCGAGAAGCCGGAGATCTGACGCTTGGTCGCCGCCGAGACGTAGGCCGAGTCCGGGTTCCCACCCGTGTTGAAGATCTGCTCCAAGATCCCGTTGAAGCGATCCTCGGTCATCAAGGTCGCCGAGGCCGAGGCACCAGCGACACCCGCGTTCAAGCCCCACTCGCCCGTATTCGCGGGGTTGACGTTCGTCGTCACCATGTCCTCGAGGGTCTTCATGTGGCGCGCGGTGCCAGTCGTACCCTGGGCACACACCCCTGAGGCCCCGAAGGACTTGACCTCGATGTTCCGGACGACTTGCCTGAGCGACTTGTAGGCCTCGTAGCCGTAGGCGTCCTTGGCGCCGGCCATCAAGACTGCGCGCTGGGTGTTCGTGACCTTGAAGTCGTCGCGAAAGATCTGGCAGTAGTTGAACTTGCGAGAGGGGGCCGTGCGATCGGAGGGGTTAAAGTCCCCGCCTTCGGTGGCGCCCCCGGTTGAAGTGGCAGCGAGGGTGTCCTCGAGCCACTCGACGGTTACGTGGTTAGCGTCTTCCTTGGGGCTAGCGACGTAGAGCGGCGTTTCCCAGGGGTCGACGATGCCTATGAAGTCGGCAAGGTCCTCCCGGTTCGCCGAGCCAGCGCCGAAGCCGTAGAGATAGGTCGAGGGAGTGCCAGCCATAGTGAGCCCTCACGAGCCCCCGGTCTACTCGTCCGCGTCAGCCCATTTGATCTTCGAGAAGCTCGGGATGTACTTGATCCGCTCCCGGATGTAGCGGGTCGGATCCTTGGCCATCACGGCATCTTCGCGGAGCTTTTCGAGCCGGGCGGCAATTCGGTCCGCCGATTCCACCTGACCCGAATCGCGTCGCTCACGGCTTCCTCTCGGGGTGACGACTCGGCCCGTCTTGCGGGCTTCGCGCTTCATCTGGTTCACCTCCTCGGATTCCGCCTCAAGCTCGGCTTCGCCTCGTTGCCCTGTAGCCTCCCGGTACTTGAGGAGAGCGTATTCATGGGCACCAAGGGGGTCAGCTCTGAGCATCGACTCGTAGCGGGCCTGAGCCGTGGGGTTCTCATCCAGGTAGCGGAGGATCTCGCGCCGGGGGTACTCCCCGAACTCGGTCTCGAGCCGGCCCTGCGCCTCCCAGGTCCGAAGGAGCGGGTCCATCAGTTGGCGGACCTCGTGGGCCGCCGCCTGCGCCCCCTCTCTCCGGATGAGATCGACGATCACGGGCACGGCTTCCTCGGGCACGCCGCGTTCGGAGAGCGTTTGCCGGACCGCTTCGTTCGGGTCCGGGGCCTCACTGCGTTGGCGGGCCTCGAGGGCCTGGAGGAGGGCTCGCTCGCGCTCCTGCGCGTGGCGGTTCTCCTCGAAGAGCCTCCGGCCTTCCTTGGACGATTCCTTGTAGCGGGTCTCGAGTTCCCTGAACCGGCCCTCTAGGGTTTGGAGCCGCTCTTCGGGGTCGGGACCTTCGGGCTCGCCCTCTTGATCTTCCTCGGGCGGAGCTTGGGGCTCAGCTTCCTCTTCTGGAACTTCCTCGGCGGGGACTTTGGGGTCCTCGGGGTCCTCACCGTTCATTCTTCTCCTTCGGCGCTCGTTTCTGGGAGGAAGGGGCTACGGTGTCCGTAGCGGAGTTCGTGCTCCTCCGCCCGCTCAAGCGTCGCACCTCGCTGATCTTCCTCAGCCTTGAGTTGAAGTGCAAGCTCAAACTCCTCGATCTCTTTCCACGGCCAGGCGAGGACCCATTGGAGGCTCGCCGACTCGCCGAGGATCGAGCGGAGCTCGCCTTCGGAGAGGCTCCCCCGGCCCGCGAGTGCCTTGTAGGTGAGGCCCTCGAGACGGCGCTGGGCCTCGGGGGCGAGGACCTCCTCCCACCCTGGGGAGGCGAGCATCGCTCGGAGCGCGTCGATTCGGTGCGGGTCGTCCATGGCCTACCCGGGGGCGAGCGGCGGGAGTCCCGCCATACCCGCGGCGAGGCTCACGGGGGGCCCTGGGCCCTCGGGCCCCTGTCCGCCGCCGTTCCCGGTCGGGGACCCACCGAGCGGCGAAAGTCCTTGAGTCATCTGAAGTTGCGCCATTTGCCCGGGGGGTGGGTTGAGTAGCTCCTGTACATTATAGAGTTCATTGGCGAGGAACATCTCCCGGAAGAAGGCCGCCCAGTTGATGAGGGCCGCCCCCGCGGGGTGGGCCGAGAACATCTGGAAGAGCATCGAGAGCCGCTGGCTCCGTTCCTGCTTCCCCAAGGCCTGGGTCGCCCCCATCGCCCGGACGTCGTAGTCCCGGTAGAGGTCCCCCATCTCGACGACTGGGTTCTCCTGGATGGCCTGGCCGGTGACGGGGTCTAGGACCGCGTTCATCCCGAGGATCTTGAGTTCCTTCGGCACGGTGAGGAGTTGGCGGTTCAAGGCCCGGAAGATCTGGGCCAGGGGCTCAATCCACATCTCCTCGGCGAGCCTCGACTCGAGGAGGAGCCTCACCGAGACGTTCTCCTGGCGGCCCATGAACTCGCGGGCGGTGACCCGGGACCCGGCCCCCATCCCCATGACGACGTCTTCGATGATACCTGTCGACTGCTGCATCCACCGCCAGAGGTCCTGGATCTCCTGGTAGGCGTTCTGGACTCCCTGCATGTTGGGGACCAGGGCCTGGATCGCCTCGGGCGGGGGCACATCGGACTCGATCACCCCGCCAGGGCGGGTGCGGAGCTTCCGGCGGTCGATACCAGCGTTCCGGTTGGCGACGAACATGGGGTCGATGAAGAGGTCCAAGGCATCGAGCTTCTGGCAGGCGATCTTGTTGGCCGAGACCTGGAGCTTTTCAGAGACCTCGGCTTTGCCCGGGCCGAAGAACTGGTGGGGGTCCCGCATCGGGGAGTAGTGGAGGAAGGGTTTGCGGGCATGCCACCAGGGGTTCGGGCGGTTGCGGAGGAGGACGTTCCCGTTGGCGATCGTGATGACGCGCTGAGTGCCGCCGTCGTCGGGGATGAACTCCTGGGGGACGGTCCCCCACATATGGAGGATCTCGACTGGCTTTGAGTATTTCTCGCGCTTGGGGCTCGGGACGTCGTAGCCCGCCCGTATTGCCGGGCGGCGCTCGTAGAAGTCGCCCTGAGATTCCGAGAAGAGCCGCCCCAGTTCGAGCTTCTTCAGTCCCTTGCGGTCATAGATCTTCGCTTCGACGAGGACCCGGACGTCATCCAAGTCGGGCCACTCGCGATAGATGAACCAGGCCATATCGTGGATGTCATGGACGTTCGGCTGGGGGAAGGAGTCGAGGATATCGAGGACATCTAAGTCGGGGCCGTCGAAGGTGGTGACTGGCTCGACCCGCATCTTCTCCATGTAGCGGCCCGTGAGAGGAGCTGCGACCTGGTCCCGGCGCAGCAACATCTCCTCGTCGTAGCGCCACCCGTGGTGGAGGATCCCGGTGCCGTAGAGGTCGGAGGCGAGCGTGAAGTCATAGGCCTTCAGCAGGATCGCCGCGTCGCGCATCTGGGCCGAGAGGAGGAGTTCGTTCCTGCGGGCGATGGGTGCATCCTCGGGTCCGTAGCCGAACATGCCGACGTAGGGCCAGACGCCGAAGGCGGTATTCAGCTTCCGGGCGACGTCGGACTGCACGGTCGAGAAGACAAGCGGGATCGTGATGTAGTTCCGGTGGGCCTCGAACTCGCCTTTGAAGATCATCCGGTAGAGCTCGTACCAGCGGACGCACTTTCGGTGGTAGGAGAGGTGGGCCTGTTGGGAGTGCTTGAAGCGCGAGTTCACGAGGTCGAGGATGCCCTCGTCGGTCGCCGGTGCGGGATGGGTGAGCTCCGAGTACCGGGTCGCCATCAGCTTGGCGCCTCGCAGTCCCCAGGGTCGGGGACCTTCTCGCATTTGGCGAGGATGTAGATGACACCATCGGTTGAGGGATCGGAGATCCCAAGCGCGATCCGGTAGGCGCACTTGATGAGGTAGGGGGCATAGATCCGGCGGAAGGGGTGGCTTTCGAGGCGCGGCGGCCCGCCGTTTTCGTCTTTGACCTCCCGCACCGAGTAGTAGAAGAAGCTGTTCGGGTTCCAGAAGGAGACGTGGGTCGGGTCCTGGAAGGCGCCGCGGCCGTCGGTCGAGGGGACGAGGATATGGAAGATGCCGCCTACGCGGAGGACCCGCCAGGCTTCGTTCATTGTGTGGATCGGGTCTCGGAGGTGCTCGACCAGGTCGTTAGCTTGGATAAAGTCGACCGAGTCCGAGGCCCAGGGCCAGGGTCCCTCGAGATCGACAACACAGTCGATCCCGGGGAAGCGGAAGCGGTCGACGTTCACGAACCCGGGTTCGGGGTGCCGGTTCGCACCGAGGTTCAGCTTCAACTGGGCCTTGGGGGCCCGCGATTTGCCTTTCCGAGGGAGGAGGGCGCCGGTCGTCAAACTCTCGCGACACCTCGGTAGAAGTGGATCAAGGCTTCGGCTTTGAGTGTAGCTTCCTCGGGGCTCTCAGGAGGATCGGTCGTCAGGATCGAGGCCACGAACTCATGGGCTCCGAGGAGACAGCCGTCTGAAAAGCGGCGTTTGAAGTAGGGGATGCAGCAGAGCGGGGTCGCGTAGCCTCGGCGCCAGCCCGCTGGGGCAGGTTCCGGCGGCCCAAGGTCCTGGACGTAGAAGACATAGGGTGGATTCACGAGCTCCTGGGGCCGCACGGATTCAATCGAGAGAAGCCGCGCGCGGAGGAGTTCGGACGACACCTTGCGGGTGAACTGGCGGCTGAAAAGTTCCGAGATCTCGGCATAGGCGACGGCGGCCTCGAGTTCGGTCATCCGGTAGTTCGAGCCGAGGACGTCTTCGGAGTGGTTCTCGCCATGGTTACGGGCGAGGCGGAGTCGCTCGGCGAGCTTATCGCTTCGCGTCATCGCAACTCCACCCTCGCCACACTGGATCACCTTGTGCTGGTTCAACGAAAGCACCCCGATTGCGCCCGTGGTCCCTGCAAACTCGCTCTCCGAGTCGACGCACGCAGGCGCCTGGGCTGTGTCCTCGACGATCTCAAGCCACGGAAACTCGTTCCGGATCGGGTAGGTGTCGGCGACTTGGCCGAAGAGGTGAACCAAGACCAGAGCCGAGGGCCGGATCGGACTCTCGTCGGCGGAGCGGGAGAGCGCCTCTCGGATCGTCTCCATGGTCACGAGCCCGGTCGACTTCGAGACATCGACGAAGACAGGGGTGGCACCCAAGTGGGCGACGGCCGCAGCCGAGGCCGTCATCGTGAGGCCGGAGACGAGGACGCGGTCAGAGGGGCCTATCCCGAGTGCCCGCAGTGCCCCTTCGAGCGCTGTGGTCGCGCTTGAGTAGGAAACAGCATGGGGGACTCCAAACATGGCCCGAACTTCGGTCTCCAAGAGGTTGAGGAACTTTCCTCCGCGGGGGCGGCTGACCCGCATCCCGGAGAGGATTCCGGATTCGATGACTTCATCGAGGTACTTTCGCGAGAGGGCCTTCGTCTCTGGGCTCATCGGTGGTCTTTGAGCGTCGCCTCGATCGCCCGGATCGCGTCGTGCGGCGGGCATTGGGGCTCGGTCCCGTACTCGATCGCAGAGATCAAGTCCGAGATCGCCTTCCCCATCGTATTCTGGCGGATCCGGCCCCACAAGGGCACTGAGTCGGAAAAGAGGCCGGGCTCTCGGCCATCCGGGAGGACGCGGGGGCGGTCCTTATAGAGCCCGGCGAGGTGGTGGGCGTGGACATCGTTTCGCCACGGCCCCCCACCGTAACGGATGGTCTCGGGCCGAGGCATCCGGCGGACATCGAGATCCCAGGCCCGGGCGTGGTTCACCTGGACCGAGATCCCGAGTTCTTCCGAGCGCTCGGCGATCTCCCGGGCTCCCGCGACCGTCGTCGCGAGCGGCTTCTCGATGAAGAGGCCGAGGGGGGTGAAGAAGCCAAGGATCCGCCGGAAGACCTCGAGGTGGGTCTTCTCGGGGGTCGCAATCGAGATCAAGTGCGGGCACCATAAGGAGAGGAAGGAGAGATCGCTCGTGAGCCCGACTCCCGGTGGGATGGTCCCGGAGAGGCGGAGCCACTCGAGCCTCTCCTCTGAGGTATCGATGAGTCCCGCGAGTTCGGTCCGGGGGTGCTCCAAGTACCCCTGGGTGTGGTTTTGGGGCATCTCGACCCCGGCGAACCCGGCGCCCACGACTACGGCTCGATAGCGACCCATCTTGTCTCCTCCTCGACGAGCGTATCATAGGCATCCCGTGCCACCTCATCGGTGATCTTCCCCGTGAGCAGGTACTGGTCGAAGGGGCGCCGGGGGGCGTCGATCCCGGCTTCTTCTCCGAGCGGGATCATGGGCCGGTAGATGTCGGGGTGGAAGGCGTCGGCTGCGGCGTCGGCCCAGTCGTCGTGGGCCGAGACGCCGATCTCGAGCATCTGCCGGACCAGGTTATCGACTCCCGAGGCGCCGCGGACGAGCTTCATATGGCCCTCGGCCCAGTAGCCTGCGGCTTCGGTGATGCGCACATGCTTTCGGGTGCCTGAGCGTTGGAGCTGGATGAACTGGGGCATGTAGAGCCCGGCATCGGCGAAGCGGCTCCGGAGGTGGGTCTCCCAGAGCCCTTGTTTGCCCCCGAGTGCAATCTCGTCGGTCACGGCCCGGATCCGGCGGAGCTGCGAGCGGTAGCGCTGGACGATCGTGACGAGCTTGTGGCAGAACTCATCGATCTGCCACTCGTTCGAGCCGTGACCCTCGATGTAGTAGACGTCCCCGGTCCTGCCGCCGACGTCATGGCCGAAGACGAGGATCACGGACTCATCCCCCGCCGACTTCCGCTTCATGTCCTTGAAGGCGGTATCCAGGTGGATCGTATAGTGCATGTGGCGGGCGAGGTCTTTGCGGTCGATCCACATGAGATCAATCTGTTCAGCGGTAAGCGGCATATGTTTCCCCGTGCCCGGCGCGCACATCATCTGGGCGGCGAAATCCTGGGGCTTCTTCTTCTCGTAGAGATCGAGTTCCCGCTTGGTCCATGCCCGCGGCAGAATCGACTCCCCGCGTGCGTCCCGCGCTTGGAGGTAATATAGCACCCACTCGCCGTCGGGGGACGGTTCAGGGAAGGTCGGCGGGAGCTTCATGCCGTGGGCCTCGCGGATGCCGTCCGTTCGGAGCAGCATCGAGATCACGTCCGCGTTCGTGTAGGGCGTGCCGACGTAGAGGAAGAAGGAATCGGTGCGAAGTGCCGGGATCAAGGCGTTGGTGTGCTGGATTGAGAGCTGGATCCAGTTTCCGCGCTCCCGGATCTTCTCCTGTGAGATGGGGTCATCGAGGACGAGGAGGTCGGGATGGGAACCCGTGGTGCCGGTCTCGACGGACGCCGTGTCGAAGGAGGGTTCGGTGAGGGCCATCTGGCGGCGGAGCGCGTGGGTGAACTGAGCGTTCGTCCACAGGCGCGCCGGGTCGTGCCAGACGCCGTAGGTCTGGGCGAAGAGTGAGTACGGGTCTCCTCCCTCGAGCAACACCTTGATCGAACTCACGAACTCGACGGCCTTCTGGGCGGACTCGGAGTCGACAACGCAGGCGAGATCAGGGTCATGGAGGTGGAGCCAGAGGGGGAAGGCCTTGGTGACAATCACGGTCTTCCCGAAGCCGCGGGGGATGACGCACATGACTTTGGTGCGGCCCTGTTCCTGCTTTCGGCGGCGTTCGAGCCAGGCGAGGCCCTCGCGTTGGAGAAGTTCGGCGATGGGGCGGTGGACTTCTTCTGTGAGCCAGCGGCCGCGAGGGTTCCGTGCGACCCCGAAGGCGTACTTCAAGAAAAGCCAGAACGAATCGCGGCAGGCGATCGCCAGGGTCTCGCGTTCGATCTCAAGGTCCCAGCCCAGTGGATCGAGGCGCACTACTTCTTCTTACCGCGGACGGCACCGAGGAAGCCCTTCTGCTTCTTGGTGAGCTTGTGACCGCGAGTCTCGCCTTCCTCGAGCATCATACCGGCCTTATGGGGTGTGAGGCTTGTCGTCTCCGAAGGCAGGGCCCTCATTCGGGTCTTCGCTTTCTTCGCCATTCTGATTCTCCTCAATCGACAGCCGACCTCTGCACGTGGGCCCGCGCGTAGGCTTCCTCGAGCGCGGCTCCCTCGCTGCGGGTCGTAAACGCAATCCATTTGCCCGAGCCCTTCCATAGCGCCAGTCCCCAATCGACCGACCAGTCGACTTCAACAAAGGGCGCGAGCACGGTCGACTCATGTTCCAAGTAGAGCTGCTCCTCATGGTCGAGCGGATACCATTCGGGGTGTTCCAAGTAGATCGGCGGCGAAGGGGTGCGATCACCGTTGACGACCACTGGATGCGGAGCGATCATCTGACGAAGCATCGTCAGGAAGTCGCCGATCATCCGTTCCCAGCGATACCACTTGGAGCCGGGGAAGTGCTCGATCTTCGCTGCCTCGAGGCCCTCGGGTGTGCGATCGCCGAACATCCAATCCCGTGGCATCATCCAGAACTGATCGAGGAAGACTCCGGCCTCGGGCCCCGAGAGCTCCCGGATCTTTCGGGCGAGGTTCTTAAGTCGCATGCGTGTCCACAGGGACCAGTCCCAGAGGGCCCGCGCACCGTACTCCCATTGGCTCGGGAAGTAGGCTCCGAGCCCATCGGCGCGGCGGAGCGGGACGACGGAAGAGCGCACGTAGTCGAACCAGGGATCGTGCCAATCAGGGGCGGGCATGGTGAGCACATTGAAGTAGCGCAGGGACATCTTCCCGGCGTCTTGAAGCTCCCGCACCGTGTCCTCTTCGGTGCCGATGTGCCCGTAGACGAAGCCATCGAAGGTGTCGAGCTGAGGCCCGGTTCGCCGTCGGATCTGCTCCAGGTCTCGTACCTCGAAATGGCGGAGGATCTTGTCCATCACGGTACGCGGCTGACCAGCGAGACGGTGGCCGAGACCCCGGTCGCGGCGCTGCCGGCGGAGGTGATTCGGAGCCGGAAGAAGTCCGACACCGCGGGATAGACCTGGGCAGCGACCGCCGGCGTGCCCGCCGCCGGCAAGAGAGTCGGCGGGTCCACCGCAACCGCGTTGATCTCTTTGAGGGGGAACCAGACCACGGCCGTCGGGTCATTGGGGTCCGTGATCCCGTACTCGGGGTTGAGGGTGGCCGAAACCCCGGCGGCGGTGACGGTGTTGGCGCCCATGCTGGCGACGGTCGTCAAGAGGGCGACCGTTCTGTAATTGGCCGTGTTGACGCTGTCGGAGGTCGCTGACGCCGAGGCGCCGCCGTAGAATGTCTGCCGGGACAAGCTCGGCCGCAGGTCAACGACGCTCGCTCCAGCGTTAGATTGCGGGGTCGCCATGAGTATGTATCTCCTTTCGGAAGCTCTTCCAGAGGAGTCCCCTCACTCGCGGCCCCACACACTCAAGAAGCACTTGGAGCCTTTCCGCCTTCTCCATGTCGGTCCGCGGCACGGTCATCTGGGCGAGCTCCTGGGGGCGCCTACGGCTCCGGAGGTCATTGAGGGCCTTCACTGCCTGGACCTGGATCCCGGGGATCTCGGACTCGGCGAGCTTCGAGAGTACGCGCTCCATCTCCTCGTCGGTCAAGATCTTTCCCTGCTTCTCGCGTTCCTCCTCGCTTCGGAGCCGCACGTTCTCCTCGATCCTCTGGATCCCCTCCTCGGTGACCGTCTCCCAGTTGACGCCGCGGCCCCTCTCGCCGGCCTCAGCGCCGGCGATGTCGAGGAGGCGGCGGCGGGTGCGGACGATCGTCCCCATATCGGTGCCGGCGAGCCGATGGATCTCTGAAAGCGAGAGTCCCTCGCCGTGGGTTCGGAGGTGCTCGAGGAGGAGCCCCAGGGTGCGGATCTTCCGCATCTCTTTGGGGAGCTTGTTGGGGTCAGTCTTTCGGCCTGGGGGCCGGCCCCTCGCGCGAGGGGGTGGGGAGGGGTCGGAGGAGGCCGTGGGGGCGGGGGGGGGGGCGATTGAGGGTTGTTCTTCTGGGAGCGGATCCGGGAGGTCAGGCATCGGCGAGCCCGGCGAGCTCGGTGCAGGTGCCGGGGAGGTGGGTCAAGACCCAGACCCCGCCTACGAGCCTTACCTGGCCGGCTTTGGCCGGGATCTTGTGGCCGCACTTCCGGCAGTGCCCCGGGTACTGGTTGGGCCGCGGGTCAGGCTCGGGCGGCTTCCAGCCCTGCCAGTGTTCGCTTGTCATCTTGCGGCTCCCACTGGGATACAGGGCAAGCGGTGGGTGACGGTCCAGTGGAGAGGCTGGCCTGGCGTGGGCTCGGCCCAGAGGTAGCCCTCGAAAGCGCGCACCTTCTCGCCGCACCGAGCGCAGACTTGAGGCTCGGGGTTCAGTTGCCTCGGATCAGGGGCCCAATATCCTGGCATTTCTCTTCCTCGAGCGGCTCGGAGAGTGGGTAACCGAGGATACCTTCGGGTAGTTGTCTCCTGGGTGGCGATGGGTTCTTCATGCGGGGTTGTGGACATCGCTCATGGGTGATCCGCCACCTCAAGTGGCCCGACTTGGTCGCCCAGCCTTCACCGCGCACGACCCATCCTCCACATCGCTTGCAAGGAGCCTCGTACTTGTTTCGGAGCCGAATCGATTCCCCGGGATTGAGCGCCGTCCTCTGGCGCGCACGCTTCGGCTGCAACATCCGTATCGTGTCCTTCCGGCTCCCACCGAAGGAAGATTCCCGGCGCCGTCTTTTCGGCTTTCCCCCAGGCATATCCCCATGCTACTACCACGCCGGTGGCAACGCGACCACCACAATACCGAGCAAACGGCATCGACGTAGATAGCCGGTCGGGGCCCCCTCCGGGGGGTAAATGGCCTGGGGAGTCAGTAGCCCGCTGAAATGCGGGAGAACCGTGCCGAAGCCAGCCGCCCCAGGTCCCGTACAGCTCTGACCGTGTACCGCACGGCGGGTAGCGGCGGCCCGAGTCTACGTCCCGGGGATACCCTCCCGTGAGGCGTGGGGCCCTACCCCCACACCCCCGGGCTTGTTGCGTCTCCGCAAGGAGACAAATGTCTAGTCCGCGATAGCCCGGAAACCCCACTCGCCCTTTCTCCTACCACGCTGCCTAGACACTAGGAGTCCCTTCTTGAGTCTGGCATGCCTGGGGGTGATCCACCCCGGCTTCGGTCCTGACCCCGCTTCGCCCCGGCCGCACCCCCCTTGGAGAGAGAACCTTGCCAAGTCAGCCAGCCCTAGGGAAGGGCTGCTGTCGCCTCACCCTCCAGGAGAGGTGAGTGTCTGATCCGGACAGGAGCAGGGGCGAAGGGGAGAAGTGCCAGGAGCGAGGCGCGGCCAATGGACAGGGGGCACACAAGTGTATCTAGCTACGCAAGTGTATCTAGCGACAAACCACTATGTGTCCAGATGGACACATAGGGAGAGAGACAGAGACAGTAGACAAGGCAAGGCTGGGGGCAAGGCTGGGGGGAAGGCTGGTGGCAAGGCAGTGGCGAGGCGTATACCGGCTGCTTGGCGGGAGATTAGCGGTGGTTGTGGTAGGAGCAAGTAGTGTGCCAGGAGGGCCGCTGGAGGCACACAAAAGGATGGGCGGGTGGGAATAAAGTTCTGGACAAAAAGCACGCGCGCGTGGTAGGTTTCTTCTGGATCGGTCAAGAGGGTTTCTTTGGCGACAACACCCACGCCGACACGGCAAGACTTCACCGTGAACGTTGTGATCTAGGAAGGGAGAAGAAATCATGAGCATCACAACTGAATCCGAACCCGCGGCCGCTCCGGCCGACCTTCTGGTCGGGCTTGGCGCGCCGCCGGGAGCTCGCCTCATCACCACCAAGCTCACAGGCGCCGGCAAGGAGGTGATATCCAATGTGGCTCGGTAAGCGTCACTGGATCTGGATCGGTGCCCGGAGCTTGAGGATCAAAACCACCCTCTTGATCTGGATCGGACGCGATCTCCTCCGGATCGACCGCTGGCAGAACCAGGCTGGCGATCGGTTCCTGCGTCTTGGTCCGGTGCTTGTTGTCAGACATGTGAAATAGCTGGAAGGGAGAAGAACAATGGCCAATGAGCTCTTGATCGTCGCTGGCGCGGGCTTTGCCTTGGCGATCCTCGGCGCTATCTTCGACCGTCGATGGGGGGAGGACGCGAGCGCTCGGCGTGTGCGGCCCACGCTCCGCGGTGCTCCTCCTCCCTCCATTGCCTCCGAGAGAGATGCCGAGGAGCCTCGCGCCCTTGAGGGATTCTGCCCTGGCTGCCACGGCCGCCACCTACCGCCGATGTGCGCGATGGAGAAAGGCGAGCGATGAAAGCGGGAACGGACCTCTGTGCCCATTGCGATCGGAAAGCCATAGGTATCGACCCGTGGGGCGAGCCACGCTGCGCTGCGCACGGCGGGCTTGCGGAAAACGATGACCCGCGCGGGCTTGGCCCTGACGATGATCTGATTGAGCCAACGTCTGAAATGGGGGGAGAGGGACGATGAAAGCGGCGACTTGCGAGTGGTGCGCCAAGGTTGGCGAGCGCGATGCCAGGGACCCGCTCATCGGCATCTGGCGGCACGGAAATGTGGACCGCGATCTGTGCGTGGCCTGCGCTGTCCGCGTTTCAAGGTTCGCCCAGGAAGTTGGCAATGGCCAATCCGATTCCGTGGTATTCGCTGTGACCCGCGAGTGGTTAGCAATTGAGATCGCATTGGCCGATGCCTGGCGCGCTGGCCTGGCGATGACAGTAAAGTCTGGCCTCGCGAGCGGGAAGATCAAGAAGAAGAGGGGCTAATCCAATGCGAGATCGCTTACTCATTCTTGCCGCGGCCATTGTGATGCTTGCGTTCGCGGCACAGGCCGCCCGCGCTGACATCTGGTGGTGGTGGATCGATCGGTAGAGTGACTGAGGGACACCAAACCACGAAAGGAGCCGTCGATGCCACTGCCGACGATGAATGACCTGGCTACGAGGCGTGCTGTCTTCGTTTACGACGCGGCGCGGCTTGCGGCGAAGGCGGCCGGGGCGCCTATCGTTCCGGCGCTGTTCTCCGAGCGCGAGCAAGCGTTCCGGCTCCAGTTTGTGAAGGTGGTTGATAGGCAATGCGGAGCCCAGCGGTCTGCTTCCCCCGAAGAATTACATGGGAGTTGGGTCGAGGCTTATACGCGCGATGGTTGGGTTTTTGATCCAACCTACGATCCGCAAAACCGCACGCATCCGGATCTCGTTCCTTACTCGCAGTTGGGCCAGCTCGAACGGGACAAGGACGCGGTCTTCATCGCCTTGTGCGAGATCGCCAGGCTTTATATCCGCGCCCAGGAGACGATCGCGGATCCTGGTGGAGGAGGGACTTGAACCCATTAAGTGAGGGTATCCACCAGACTCACCTGGCTCTCGCCCACCGCTGCATGCGGCAGCTCTGGTTCTATCTCTATACGGGACCGGCGAAGCCGAACTATGCTATGGCTGCAGGGATCGCCGGACATGCCTCGATCGAGCATGGATTCCGGCACAAGATGACCTTTGACGAGCTGCCAGAAGAGGACATCCTCCTCGATGTCTTCACTACCCGTTTCAACGAGGAGCTTGAACGTTGTGAACGAGGGGGAAGAGTTGATCCCGCTTCACTCCGCGATCGGATGACAGGGTGTCGTGGAATGGCAGGCACTCTTCCCCTTTTCTTCCGCCAGGAAGCTCCGCTTATGCAGCCGAAGTTCGTCGAGCAAGCATTCAAAGTTCGCTTGCCCCGGACCAAGATCCCCTTAGTGGGTACGATCGATTACTTCGATAAGCGAGCAGACCTGATCGACTTTAAGTTCCGTTCCGGGTCCAGGATTCCCACGGAAAAAGTAGTGAACCGAGACTTTCAGCTCCAGAGCTATCGTGCTGGAGTGGAGATCGGCCTCAAGGAGCCCGTTCATCGGACAATCCAGATCCAGCTCGTTTGCAACCCGGGGAAGGCTCCCGAGGTAAAGCGGATGCAGCAGACGCTGGAAGATGGAAACCTGAGTCGGGAATCCATCTTGAATGAATACGCCGGAATTATCCGTTTCGTCGAGAAAGCCAAAGGGGATCCTGCGCTCTATCCGATGACAAGCCCAACCAATTGGTGGTGTGACCGAGAGTGGTGTGGTTGGGCCAATAAGTGTCCCCGCTTCGGAGGAAACCATGAGTAAAGTTCCCTGCAACAAGTGTGGCGCCAAGACG
>Ga0209521_10000605_pt1 | contig 28140 bp, 30 predicted proteins | sample Rifsed19ft4_FD_184016 | JGI IMG/M metagenome (GOLD analysis project Ga0209521, IMG submission 184016) | Soil microbial communities from Rifle, Colorado, USA - sediment 19ft 4 (version 2) | ecosystem: Environmental > Terrestrial > Deep subsurface > Rock core/Sediment | place: Rifle, Colorado...
TTCTTCCGCGGCACCGGCTACAACTGGGTGTGGCCGTGGGCGCAGGGGGTGTTCTTCGAGCTATGACGCCGCTCGTCGCCCTTTCCAGCGAGACGCTCGCCGTGCTCGTGGTCATCCTCGTCATCGACCTGTTCGCGATCGTGTTCGGCCTGTCGTTCGTCCGGGCTCGCAGGCGCGAACGGGAGGCCGAGGTCGTGGCCACCGCCGAGATCCTCGGCGAGCCCGCGCCCAAGACGGCGAAACCGGTCAGCCGGCGCGAGTTCTTCCGCAGGTCCCTCATCGCGTCGCTGCTCGTGTTCGGCGCCGAGTTCGGGGGTGCGACGATCGCCTTCCTTTGGCCCAGCCTGAAGGGCGGTTTCGGCTCCGTGATCAACGCGGGCAAGCTGGCGGACATCCTGGCCTACATCGCGGAGAACGACGAGCCCTACTACTCGGGCACCGGCCGCTTCTACATCGTGACGTACGACGGCCGGCCCTCGGAGGACGCCGACTACGCGTCTGAAGGCGTTTCCTCGGACGGGATCATGCCGCTGTACCAGCGGTGCGTGCACCTGGGTTGCCGCGTGCCCTTCTGCAAGCAGTCTCAGTGGTTCGAGTGCCCCTGCCACGGCTCGAAGTACAACACCGCGGGCGAGTACGAGCTCGGTCCGGCACCCCGAGGGATGGACCGCTTCCAGATCAGCGTGAGCGATGCCACCGATGTCCTGGTGGATACCTCCGTCGTGATCCTGGGACCGCCCCGCGGGGCCGACACGCTCAACAAGCCACAGGCCGGTCCCTTCTGCGTGGCGCCAGGATGATGCTTGCCTTGACGCAGGCCCAGGGCATCGTCCTCGCCGTCGGAGGCGCGATCCTCGTCGCGATCGCCGGGGCGGTCCTTGTGATGCGCGGGCGCAGCCGCGACGGATCGACCGACGTCCCCAACGCGATGCGTCCGGGTCCCTCGGACCAAGACCTCGAGACGCCGCTTCTGCAGAAGCTCCAGGGGTGGGGACTCGTGCTGGTCCTCTTCTTCGTGATCTGGATGCCGGCCGTATGGCTCGTTGAGCCCGATCGCAACCTGTCACAGGAGGAGGCGCTGCTCACCGCCTCGATCGCTCGCGGCAGCCACATGGTCCAGCTGTACAGCGAGGAGAACCAGTTCGGGCTCGGTTGCGTCCAGTGCCACGGATCCGAGCTCCAGGGATCGCGGATCATCAACACGCAGACCGGCACGCCGGTCCTCACGCCCAACCTGCAGACCGTCTGCGGCGGGCCGTACACGGGACACACGCTGATATACGGGCTCCGGGACATCGTCACGGTGATCGAACAGGGCCGAGGCCAGATGCCGTCCTGGAGCATCCGCTTCGAGGGCGCACTCGGCGACCAGCAGATCAACGACGTCGTCAACTACCTGGTCAGCGTCCAGGACGAGGAGCAGGTCCCGTTCGAGAAGAACCTGTGCACGAACCCTGAGGCCGTCGACGCCGCGATCGAGGAGTTCCTCGACGGCGACCCGACGAAGAAGCCCTCCCCGACCGACAACGTCCAGTTCTGATGATCGCCGCCGACAGCTGCCTGATCTGGGACATCGCCTGCGGCACGCTGATCAAGGGCGGTCTCGTCACGGTGATGGCCTTCGTGCTCTTCGTCGGCAGCGTGCTGTTGCTGCTCGCCGCGGTGTTCGGACGGCGGATGGGGTACCTGGTGGCCGCCGTCGGCTTCTTCGGCTGGATGATGATCCTCTCGTCGCTGTGGACCTTCGGCTTCTACTCGCAGGGACCCGAGACGCCTGTCAACCTCGGTCCGCGAGGCGCCGAGCCGGCCTGGCTCGTAGAGTCCGCCGGGATCGATCCGGAACCGGTGTACGAGGCCTACGCCAGCTACCCCGAAGGCTCCAACTGGCGCGTGCCCGGGGACAACGACAACGACGCGGGCTCGGAGCAGTCGGTGACGACCGCGACGCAGGGGTACCTGGCGGAGCAGACCAACGAAGAGCTTGGCTTGGGGAAACACGAGCCCGGCGCCGTGCAGACGACGGACTTCACGGTAGAAGACGTTCGCTTCGCCACCGACGGCGACGTCTCGCTGGCGGCGACCACCGCCTACTTCACCGACGGAGGTCCGGCCCTGCGCGTCTACCTCCGCCACGATTCGGGAAGCGTGAACAAGTACTCGTGGATGTTCCTGATCGGATCGACCGTCCTGTTCGCGGCGCACCTGCCCTTGCTTGACCAGGCCGAGCGCAAGCGCAAGGCCATCCTGACGGGCGGGACGGCCCCGCCGTGGTACGGACCCGCCTAGGAGGACTCGAGGATGCTCGCCCAGGAAGCCGTTCGACTGCTCGACCAGGGATCGGTGCAGTTCATCGTGTTCAGCGTGATGGTGGTCATCACCTTCATCGTGCTCTGGATCGCGATCGCCAAGTAGACCGGCCGAACCTCAGCCCCGAACCGCCCGCCGCCGTCCCTTCACCTCGGAGAGCGCCGCCTTCCGCTGCTCGTAGTAGGTGAGGATCTGCAGCTCGACCGCGAGATCGACCTTGCGGACCGAGACGTGTTCGGGGACCACCAGCGCCGCCGGCGCGAAGTTCAGGATCGAGGCTATCCCCGCCTGCACCATGGCGTCCGCCACGGCCTGCGCGGCGGCCGCGGGCGTGCAGATGACCCCGATGAGCGCCGCATGCTCCAGGGCTATCGAAGGCAGGTCCTCGACCGGCCGGATAGGCAGATCCCCCACGCGTTCGCCCACCTTCGACGGATCGTTGTCCACTAGCGCCGCGGGCCGGAACCCCCGCTCGCCGAACCCACGGTAGTTCGCAAGCGCGTGTCCCAGGTTCCCGATGCCCGCTATCACGATGGGCCAGTGCTGTGTGAGTCCGAGCTCCCGCCTGATCTGGTGCAAGAGGTACGCGACGTCGTAGCCGACGCCCCGGGTCCCGTAGGAGCCGAGGTGCGACAGGTCCTTGCGGACCTTCGCGGAGTTCACGCCGGTGGCCTCGGCGAGGACCTCCGAGGAGACGGTCACCGTGCCTGCTTCGGCCAGCTCTACCAGGGCCCGCAGGTACACGGGCAGCCGGCCGACGGTGGCTTCTGGGATCGGACGATCGGTCACGCGAGGGCATGATAGTGCGATCGTGAACCGGCGTTCACGATCGCACTTATCGACCCACGGCCTCCTCGAGCTCCAATTCGCCCACCCTGATCTCTGCGAGCTCATCCCCATCCACCAACACGACCGGGATCCGGATCCCGTACTCGAGCTCGAGCGCGTCGTCCCCGGTGATGTCGATCTCGCGGAAGGTGAAGGGGACCCGGTCGCGAACGGCCAGGATCGTTCCTCGGGCCTCGTCGCACAGGCCGCAGCGGGGACGAGAGTACAGGAGGACCTCGCGCACGAACCGTGATGCTAGCGGCGGCGGTGGGTTCCTGCGCCCGTGTGGTAGGAAACCCACGTGCGTGAGGAAGACAGCCAGGACCTCGAACTCCACCGACGTGTCTCGGCGCGCGATCGCGCCGCTTTCGACGAGCTCTACCGCCGATACGGCGGCCCGGCCTACGGCGTCGCGCTCAGGGTGACGGCCCAGGAGCTGATCGCGCAGGAGGTCGTCCAGGAGGCCTTCCTCGCGCTGTGGCGCGCGCCCGAGGCGTTCGACCGCACCCGAGGCGCCTTCCGATCCTTCTTCCTGGCGCTCGTACACCACCGAGCCGTGGACGCCGTCCGGCGCGAGCAGCGGCTGCGCCAACGTACCGAGCGCGCCTCGAACCTCGAGCCGGTGCACGGCGAAGACCCTGCGGAGGACGTCGTCGAGGACGCCTACCTCGGCGTCCGACGCAAGGAGGTCCGCGAAGCTCTCGCGACCCTTCCCGCCGAGCAGCGACAGGTGCTGGAGATGGCGTACTTCGGGGGCAAGACACAGGTGGTGATCGCCGAGGAACTCGGCATCCCGATCGGGACCGTTAAGACCAGGACGCTCGCCGCCATGCGCAAGCTGCGCGTGGCGCTCGCCCGGGAGGACGAAGGTTGACCCAGGACCACGAGCGGATCGACGAGCTGCTCGCCGGCTACGTGCTGCTGGCCCTGTCCGGGCCCGACGCCGAGGAGGCGGACCGGCTCCTGTCGGAGCACGTGCCCTCCTGCCCCCGATGCGGCGCCACCCTCGCCGACCTGCAGGCCCTGTCCGGCGACCTCGCACTCGCGGCCGCCCCCGTCGCTCCGCCCGAGACGCTCCTGCCCAGGCTGCACCGGGCCATCGAAGAGGTACCGCTCGCGGGCCGCGCGCCGCGCCGCGGTGCGTTCGTGGCGCTCGCCGCCTCCATCGTCGCCCTGGTCGCGATGGGGGGCCTCTCGCTCACCCTCGACGACCGTCTGTCCGACGCGGAGACCCGCGCCGGCACCGCGCTCGAGATCCTGTCCCTGATGCGCTCGCCCGGCGCCGAGCCGGTGAGCCTGGCGCCGCAGGGCGAGACCCCTGCCGCCAGTAGCTTGGTCGAGGTCTCGGCCCCGAACGTCCGGACCCTGTACCTCGCCTCCGAGAACTGCCCCGAGCCGGCCCCCGGCATGGCCTACCAGCTGTGGCTCGGGGCGGACGGGCAGTGGTTCGCGGTCGGCCCGATGTTCCGGCCGGAGGACGGCGTCGTCCTGCTCGAGCTGGAGGATGTGGACACGTCCTTCTACGACGCGATCTGGATCACGGAAGAGGTCGCCGGGACCGTGCCGCAGGAGCCGAGCACCGAGGGCCGCTCGTGGCGGGCCGAGCTGTAGCGGTCAGATCTGTCCGAGACCTCGGACCGAGAGCAGGAGCCCCATCACCGCGATCGCGGAGGCCGACACGACCGGCATCAGGCGAGCGGTTCGCGATGACAGTCGCGACGAGACCGCGTCCCGCGCCCGAAGCGCCCCGACCCCGATCACGACCAAGGCAGCCGCCAGCCCGGCGCTGAACGCGGCGATCAGCGCCAGGCCGTAGGCGACGCGGTCGACCGCGACCGCGGCGAGCAGCACCACGAGCGCCGAGGGCGAGGGCAAGATCCCCCCGGCGACCGCGAGCGCCGTGAGTCCGCGTCGCGAGAACACGGGGGCATCCGGGGCAGGGTGGTCGTGTGGATGGGGGTGCGCGTGCTCGTGATGCGCCCGCTCGCCAAGTGGGTGATCGTCGCCGTGTTTGCTCTCTCCCCAAGCGCCCAGGCGCGCCACCAGCAGCGCGGCGCCCAGGCCGAGGGCGACCAGGCCCGATCCGAGCCCGAGCCACGGGTATACGAGTTCGGGTGCGAACGCTTCGGTCGCCGTAAGCACCACGAACCCGAGCGCCAACACCGAGGCGGTGTGCATGAGGGCGACCGAGCCGCCGACGGCGACAGCCTGGCGGAACCGTCCACCCGCACCGATCAGGTAGGCCGCCATCAGCGTCTTGCCGTGGCCCGGGCCCAGCGCGTGCACGGCGCCGAACCCGAAGGCGACGACGAGCGCGATGAGCATCAGCGGGCCGGTCTGGTCCACCAATCCAGCGAGCCTGCCTCCCTGGGCCGGTTCTTCACCGATCGGCGTCCGTGGGTCGGAGGCGGGCGCGCTGGTCCCGGGCTCGAAGGAAACCGTGGCCTCACGGACGTCGAGCGGGCTCGATAGCAGGTCGTCGGGGTAGACGAGCAGGCCGTCGGTGATGCTGCGAGCCGGCACGTTCGAGCCGACGATCGCCGCCCCGTCGACGCCGGTCGCCGTGATCTCACGCCACCCGATCCGATCGGGGTAGTTCGCGTCGACGAGCTCCAGCTCGCCCGCGGAGGGCACCGGGCCGGCGAAGGTCACCTCGAGACGCAGGGTGGAGAGCCCTCCCTGCCCTGGTCGGGATCGCGCCGAGGCCGCAAGGATCTCGAGCGCCACCGGGTCCCCGTCGATCGTCAGGGACAGGTTCGCGAGCAGCTCCGGGGCGGTGCGGGTCGCCCACGCTTGACGCTCGGCGTCGGTCGCCGTCCCGTCGTCGTCGAGGTCGAGATCGGGCATGGCCTGGACGCTGGGGATCTCGGCTAGGTCGAGGACATAGTCGATCCTAACCTGCTCCGGAGCGAGCGAGATACCCGCGTACCGGTTCACTGTGAAGTTCCCGAGTGGGTGCGCCGATGCGCGGGCGGGGGCGAGCAGCACGGCGAGCGCGGCGCCGAGGACGACCAGGGTGCGCCTCACCGCGACGCCTCCAGCTCCGCGAGGACGCGTTCGGCCGTTGCGGCGTGCAGGATCGAGAAGTGCGGGTCGATCGCGAGCGCCGTCCGCAGGGCCCGTCGGGCGTCGATCTCGTCGCCGACCTCGAGACGGATCATCCCCGCGTGGAAGAAGAACAGGGCGCTGCGCGTCCCGAGCTCGAGGGCGCGTTCGGCGTAAGTGGCGGCCTCGTCGTACCGGCCGTTCGCGTATAGGGCCCAGGCAAGCGCGTCGGCGACGTGAACGCTGTGGCGGCGGCTCCACTCGGCCTCGGCGGCTTCCAGGGCCGCGGGCGCGTCGCCGTGATCGGCATCGAACAGCGAGAGCTCCAGGTCGACGTTCACCCCGTTCGCGACGGCGAGCTCGTGCATAGCGCGGACGACGTCGTCCTGTTCGCCGGCGAGGTCGTCGCGACCCGTCACCCGGTACAGGTCGCCCAGGGCGATCACGAACTCTGGAGATGGGTACCGCGCGACGACCTCCCCATAGCGGCGGATGGCCAGCTCGCTCCGCCCACGGGCCCACGCCACCTTCGCCAGGCCGGCCAGGTTCGGAACGTAGGAGGGGTCGAGGTCGCGGCCGCGCTCGTACCAGGCCGCCGCGGTCCGAACGTCGCCCGAGCCGAAGGCGAGCTCCCCGAGCCGGTACGCGGCCCAGGCGCGATCCGACCCCGTCCCTGCGGCGCCGAACGCGAGCTCCATCGCGTCGACGGCCCCCGGCACGTCGCCGAGCAGCTCGCGGGCGTAGGACACGCGGGCGTAGGACGCCAGATCCGGGCGCGTGTCAACCATCGTCTGGAAGACCTCGAAGGCCTCCTCGTACCGCCCGAGCTCGAGGAGCGCGTCGCCGGTCACGCCGTAGGCGTCGGCGCCGTACGGGTTGAGCTCGGCAGCGCTCCGACCGTATCCGAGCGCCCGCTGGAATTCGTGCCGGGCGAGCGCGAGCGCACCCAGGCCCAGCAGGGCGTCGACGTTCTCGTTGTCGTTCAGGCGGAGTGACCGGGTGAGGGCCCGCTCGGCCTTCGGGTACCAGGAGGGGTCACCGCTCACGCGCGCCTCTGCGACGTAGGCGATGCCCAGGGAGGCCAGCCCACGGAAGTCATCGGGGAGAAGGCGCACCCGCTGCTGCAGCGCCGAGATCGACGCTTCCAGCGAGCCGCCCCCCGGAGCCGCCAGGAGCAGGGCGGAAGACGACGGCGCCTGGGCTTTCGCCGCGAGCGCGGGTCGGTCCTCGCTCGAGGACCGGTCGAACACGATCGCGGCGCCGATCGTGAGGCCGAGCGCCAACCCCGCCGCCACCGCCGCCCTTCCTATCGTCTTCATCCAGCCTCCGGTCGATCAGGGGAGGTGGCCGCCGCGCCGAGAGCGCGGCGGCCACCCGAACCCCTTCGGTCAGTGCGGGTCCGCGTCCGAACCCGAGTGCGGGTACGCGACGTATGGGAACGACGAGTTGAACGGCACGTCGTTCGCGTCAACGCCGTCCCCGATCGTCTCCGCGATCGGCTCGTGGGTCGGCAGCAGCACGCCGAGGACCACGCGGAGCGCGATGTCGATCGTGTCGTCCTCCAGACGGCGGCCGTTGGGGAACCCGGCGACGTCGCCGCCCAGCACGCCGAGCGTCGAGCACGTCGTGCACGGCGGGATCGACATGTTCAGGCGGAGCATCTCGCTGGGGGTACCGGCGGCGGGCTTGTTGAGCCCTTCGACGCCCGTCAGGAACACCGCGATGAGGTCGTCACGCTGGACGCCGGCCTCCACGGGATCGGAGTCCGGGACCGCGAGCCCGTAGACCGCGTTGAGCAGGTGGGGCAGCTCCGGATCGTCGACCAGCGGCAGGGCCGCGGTGTCGGCCCTGGGCTTGGAACCGTTGAAGTAGTCCTTCAGCCCAACCGGGATCACGACCTCGTTCACGAGCGGCATGCCCAGGCGCGAGACCTGGACGAACCTGCCAGAGGACGCGGTCGAGCCGTCAGCGTTCTGGATCTGGGTGCTCTTGCGCGAGGTCGTGCTCCAGATCCCGACGATCGGGTTCTCGACGGCGTTGCCGCCAAGGGCCAGGTCGTCGGCCGGGACCTCGAGGGCGATCGTGTTCACGTTGAAGCCCGCGAGCGTGTCGTCTCCGACCTCGGACAGGTTCGCCCCGTAGAGCAGGTCGAACACCCGCAGATCCAGGAAGAACGCGTCGTCGGACTGTCCGGCCCACGTCATGCTCGAGGCGCCGAAGTCCACGACCGCCGCGTCGAACAGGTCGTTGTTGTAGGCGGGCATGGACGCGGCGCCGACGTTGCTCGGCGCGGCGATCTCGTCGTCGACGAGCAGCTTCGTCTTGTCGGTGTCCTTGTTGACCCGCTTGAGGTCGTAGGTCTGGTAGTAGTTCAGGTCCGGATCGGTCAGCGAGGTGACCGGGCCCGTGTTGTACAGGAACGTGTTCGGGTTGTTGTAGTGGCTCGTGAAGATCCACTGGTAGACCAGGTCGGCCCTGGCGTCGTGGTCGTTGTCGATGTTGATGCTGTATCGGACGCCGTCGGCCCACGTGAAGAAGTTCGGGCCCCCGGCCGGCTCCTGGAAGGGGAACCAGGACGCGACGAGCGCGACCTTGTCGTCGGAGGCCATGAACGCCCAAACGTCGGTGTGGTCGATCTGCGGATCGGCTGATACGAGCGGCGCCTCACGGTGGCTGGACGCGCCCCCCGTCAGTGGTGCCAGCGCGAACAGGCCGGCCCCCACCGCGAGCGACGCCGCCGCCGCGAGCACGCGCGTACGGATGCGCTTCCCAGGCAACGGATCTCCTCCTTCGTGGGATGAACGTCGGGGACCGCGACTCCGGGCCCGGTCCCTCCGGAGCCCCGAGCACGTCACCTCCCCTCGCAGACGCGGTCACGCATGCTTCGCACAGGGTCGAGGTTCGGATCACCGAGGATGCGCGGCGCGGTCGGCGCTCAGACGCCGGAGGGGGCGCGGGAGTCTCTGGAGGCGCGGAGGAAGCCCCAGAACATCACCGCGATGCCAAGCAGGAGCGCGAGCGCGAACGGCACGAGCTCGCCGAGCGCGGCGAACGCCGAGCCGAACCCTGCGATCACCGTAGCGCCGAGCGCGACGAGGAGCGTCCCCCAGAACCTGTCGCGGAGCTCGGGACGTCCTCGCATCCGCCACGCCGACCACGACGCCCCCCCGACCAGCACCAGGTAGGCCGGGATGGAGATGAGTTGAGGGAGCCGATGCGCCGCGGATCCGGCGCCGAACACCTCCTTGCCGGAGGGCAGCTCCTGGGCCAGGGCCTCCGCGGACACATCGGCCGTCCGGACGACCGCGATCGTGTAGGCGGTTACGAACGCGAGCAGGCAGTACAGGGCCCACCTGACCGGCCGCCGCTTGACCAGAAGGTCGAGCTCGCCCTGCGCGAGGAACGGGACGTTCAGGACGGCCCCGAGCACCCAGTACCAACGGAACACAGCGGCGCTCCACCCGTCGAGCGCACCCAGGAAGACCATGAACGACGCGACCGCGTACATCAGTAGGGCCGCGGCCCAGATCGCCTGGTAGCTCCGACGCCTGGCGAGGTACTGCCTGGCCAGGGCCCCCGCGAACGCGAGCGCAACCGCCGCCGCCGCTAGCGGGAACACCCACATGCGCCGCAGCATAGCCCCGAGCAATCGGTCGGCGTCCTTTCCCCCGCGGGCGGAACGGACCTGGGCCCCGATGCGTCGTGGCACATAGGATGCGTGTGTCTGGCCGAGAGGGGTGATGGCCGTGAGGGCCGTCCGAATGAACGTTCCCGCCAGGGTGATCCTCGCCGCTCTGAGCGCCTCGGCGCTGCTTGCGTCGCTGCTGGCGGCGCCGGCGCCGGCCGCCGCGGAATGCGCCACGACGCCGATCGTCATGCCCGCCGCCCAGATCGGCGCCGGGATGACCGGGACCGGGCTCACGACGGTTCGCGGTTCGACACCCACGGGCTTCAACATCGAGGTCATCGGGACGCTCGAGAACGCGATCCTGCCCGGGCACGACCTCGTGATGTTCGAGATCACCGGGCCGCAGTCGTTCCTGGATCAGGCGCACGGGATGTTCTTCGGGATGTCCGGGTCGCCTATCTTCATCAACGGGATGCTGGCCGGGGCCGCCTCTTACCGCTTCTACTTCTCCGACGCGGTGATCGGCCTGTTCACGCCGGCCGAGGAGATGACGCGGATCGTGGAGCCCGTGACCTCGATGCCCTCGAGCGTCACGCTCACCGCCGACGCCAGGAGGGCGGTCGCGACGACGACGGGGACGCCGCTGTCCGAGACACCCGCCACGGCCCAGATGCTGCGGACGCCCCTCGCCGTCTCCGGGATGTCGGGCGAGCAGCTGGACGAGCTGCAGGCGAGCCTGGACGAGCGCGGGCTCCCGATCGACGTCGTCGCCTCCGGGAGCCCCAGCGCCGCCCTGGATCCCACGCCGCTCGCCCCCGGATCACCGATGGGCGCGGCCATCTCGCTGGGCGACGTCAGCTGGGTAGGGCTCGGGACCGCGACGTTCGTCTGCGGGTCCGGCGTGAACGTCGGGTTCGGCCACCCGTTCTTCTTCTCGGGGAGCTCGGCCATGGCGATGACCGACGCGGAGGTGCTCACGATCCTTGACGACCCGAGCGGCATCTACGGGCCCGGGATGATCGCCACCCCCGGGGATATCCACGGCACGGTCCTCGAGGACCGGTTCACGGGCATCGCGGGCCAGGCCGGCCCGGCGCCCGACGCGATGGTCATCGCAAGCGACTACACGAACGCCGACAGGGGCAACACGCGGCTCGGGCAGACGGACGTCTACTACCAGGAGGACTGGTGGGCCCCGGACCTCGCCTGGTACCACAACGAGGTCAACCTCGAGGTCGTGTTCGACCAGTTCGGGGCCGGGAGCCTCGATCTCGCGTACACGATCGAAGGGGTTCGCGAGGACGGGACGACCCCGTTCAAGGTGACGAACTCGATCCTGCTCTCCTCGGATTACTCCGCCTTCGACGGGATCTACAAGATGACCTCGGCGATGTACACCTTGGCGTTCAACGGGTTCGAGGAGGTCACCTTCACGTCCGTGGACACGGTGGGCACCGTTACCGAGGAACGGCTCGAGGGCGAGATCACCCGCGTGCGCACCGCGAGCAACCTGCAGCCCTCCCTGCGCAGCCGCGGCGTGCAGAAGGTTCGGGCGAACGGCGTCGTCACCGTTGAGGTGACCCTCGACCCCCGGGAGCCGGGCGACGAGGTGACGGTCGTCTTCAAGCTGCGGGCGGGGGGTCGCCCCGGCTACGACGTCGTCAAGCTCCGCGGCGGCCGAGAGCAGCTCTACGTCGACGAGCGCAGGCTGGGCTCGTTCGATGAGTTGATCGAGGAGCTGTCTGGCGGCTCGCACGCCAACGAGATCGTCGCGAAGGGCCTCGGGCGAGTGGCCGTAGGCACCGACCTGATGGTCACGGGGAAGGGGTCCTTCACGATCAAGGTCATCGGGTAGCCATCCCGGAGCGCACCGGAGGCCGGGGCCGACCGGCCCCGGCCTCCGTCGGTCCGGTGGCTGCTAGCCTGCGCCCGTGCGCCGATCCACGCTCATCACGATCATCGTGCTGTCGGTACTCATCGCGGGTGCGGCGGTCTGCCAGGTCGCGCTGGCCTCCCGCGACCAGGGCCCGTTCCCGTCCCGTGTCGGGCACTCCGCTCCCCCAGGTCCAGCCCTCGCCGTAGGCTAGAGCGGCGCGTATTGAGACAGCGTTACCTCGATCAGGCGTTTCACGACCTCGGCCTGCGCTCCGCTCAGCAGGTCGGTGCCGTGATCGTCCGCCGGAACGATCTCGACGCGCTTGGGGGGCGGGGAGATCGCGTAGAGCTCCTCGGCCGCGGCGGCAGCTGACCCGTCGCCGACGCCGGCGACGAACAGCTTGCCCGACGAGAGGCGCTGCAGGAGGGGCGCGTCAGCCGTCAGACCCTCGATCGACGTCGGAGCCGAGAGCGTGATCACGGCCTCCACATCCACGCCCTCCTGCCCGGCGGCGACCAGCGAGGCGGTCCCGCCCATGCTCGCGCCGATCAGGACCACGGTGGTCGCCCCCCGCGACCGGACGAGATCGACCGCCCCGAGGACGTCCTGCCAGATCGCGGCGACGTCGCGTTCGCCGCCGGAGCAGCCGCCTTCGCCGCCCGGGCAGTACCCGCGGAAGTCATACGTGAGGACGAGGTACCCCTGATCGGCCAATCGACCCGCGAGATCGAACCACGAGCGCTGGTCGGCCGGGAGCATGTGGGACAGGACCACGGCGGACGTCCCATGCCCGAACAGCCGACCCTCGAGGGCGACCCCGTCGCGCGAAGGGAAGGAGACGGCCTCCGAGCCCGTTAGGTCCGGCTTGTCCCCTCCGCCGCAGGCCGACAGCACGACACCGAGCACCACCAGAGCTCCGAGCAGACGGACCCCGGCTCTGGCCGGCGCCGTCCCGCGCACCGTCGGGCCTCCTAGCGGCCCTGTTGACGCCGCTGCCAGCGGGTCTTCTTCAGAAGCTTCTTGTGCTTCTTCTTCCGCATCTTCTTGCGGCGCTTCTTGATGAGCGACGGCACGCGTTCTCCTACTCCGAGCCGAACAGGTTCCGGAGGTCAACCCGCTTGGCGCGGTAGGACTCCTCCAGACGGACGGACCCAAGTCTAAGCGCCTTCGGGCCCTCTGCCACCGGCGAGATCAACCGCAGCACCCCCTCATCGGCGGCGTGCTCCAGGTACCCGATCCCCGTGGTGGCCCCGGCGCCGTCGGACAACCCGACGAGGAGGCGGTGCAGGTTCGACAGGTCGAAGAGCGCGGGCAGCGCGGGCATGAACACGGTGGGCTTGACCCGGAACCGGTGGAGCTCGCCTGCGAAGTAGCGGCGCATCGCGAGCTCTCGGTTCTCGGACCGCTGATCGACCGTGGTGGGCACCACGCTCGGATGGACCCCGAGCGGCACGACCTCGGTCGCGAAGAACCGCTGGATCACCCCCAGGAGCGGCAGGAGCTCCTCGCCGCGCTGCAGCCCGACGACCAGGTCCGGCCGGAGCATCTCCACCTTGTGGTACTTGAGGATCTGGCCGTAGATGCCGGACACCATCCCTGACGAGTCGACCACTATGAAGTCGGCGCCCAGCTGCTTGGCTTGCTCGTGGAGAGCGGACACGCCCGTAACGATCGGAAGCAGGTGTCCCTCGGGCGAGGTCGAGCCGACGAAGGACAGCGCGTCGGCCGCCGCGAGCGCCTGCGCCTCGAGATCCTCGAGGCCCCGCAGGACCTTCAGCGAGACCGTCCCCGGCGGTCCCACGGACTTCTGCCCCACGTCCGCGTCAAGGTACGCCGCCGGTCTCCCCGCCGCGAGAGCTCCGGTCAGGAGGGCGCGGGCGAGCGTGGTCTTGCCGGTGTCGATCCCGCCGATCAACAAGACGGTGTGCTTGGTGCGCACAGTCTCGTCGACGAGCGCCTCGTACTCGTTCACTTCCGCCTCCGGGTTCCCCACCCCGAAGGCTCGTTCCGCACGCGTGCGTGCGCCTATCCGGCCGGTGGATCCCCTCGTCCGGACTGCCGTGGCGATGCCTGGTCGGATGTCGGCATGAGGCGGCTGGCCCCGTTCACGCGGTCGAACCGTGCCCAAGGAGTGGATGTGTCGTTCAACGTGGGCCCCATCCTAGCGGGCGGCCCGGTGCCTCGGAAGGGTCCTCAGCGCAGTCGGGCAACGATCGCCTGGAAACAGGGCCAGTAGTCCTCGGGGGCGACGTGGTCGTCCATCACGATGACCGTCTCGGTGCGCCCCTGGGCCCTCGCGACCAGCAGAGCGGGGTCGTTCACGTCGGCGATCGAGATCGTCTCGACGCCCCGCTCGATCGCAGCTCCGGCGAACCCGTGGTCGGCGAACACCAGGTCGGGCCGTTCCGCCTCGAGCATCCGGGCCATCGCGTCGCCGCTGTGCGTGTGGCGCGCACTCGCCCGGTCGGTGAGGATCGCCACGCCCTCCAGGTACCGAAGCTGCCACTGATGGTGCCTGTCGCCGTCGCGCCAGATGACGCCGTCGGCGGGCCGCAGGATCTGGACGCCGCGAGCGTGCAGGGCCCGGCCGAGCTCGATGTAGAGGTGGGCGAGTCCGACGGGGTGTCCGGTGGCCAGGATCATCCGCTCGCTCCGCTCGACGGCGCGCGCGAGCCGATCGCCGACCACCTCGCACACGTCCAGGACGAGCTCCGGGTCGACGGGGACGGGTCCCGAGCGGACCTCGGGATCCGGAACGAAGCCGGCCGCCCGCCCGATGAGCTCGAGGACCTCGTTCGGGTCCATCGCGCCCACGCCCGACAGGCCGAACTGCTTGTCGGGGTCGCCCTCCTGTAGGAGCCGGACGTTCCGCAACACGTTGTCCAAGGGATGACTCACCTCCCCCCCGGCGATCCCGGCGCGTAGGAGCCCCCGGACGAGTTCGGAGCGCTCGTAGGGCCGAGGCGACCACTTGTCGTCGATCGCCGGGAGTTGGGCGGCGTGGGATCCGATAACGTCCATCGACCGACCATCGTACGAGGGGAGCTCGGATGTTCGAGGGGTGGCTCGATGGCAAGGTCGCCGTCGTGACGGGCGCCGGAAGGGGGATCGGCCGGGCCATCGCCATCGCGATGGCCTCCGCGGGGGCCGACGTAGCCCTCGCCTCCCGAACCGGAACCGAGCTGGAGTCGGCGGCCGAGGAGATCCGAGGGCTCGGCCGACGCGCGCTGGTCGTTCGAACCGACGCCTCGGTCGAGGCCGAGATGGCCGCCCTGGTCGAGCGCACGGCGGCCGAGCTCGGCGCCCTCGACGTCATGGTGAACAACGCCGGGGTCGCGCCCTTCCTCGCCACGTTCCTCGACACGCGCCCGGACGGGTTCGAGAAGCACTTCGGCATCAACTTCTGGTCGGCCGTGTACGGGACGCGCGCCGCCGGCCGGATCATGGTCGAGCAGGGCTCGGGGTGCGTGCTCAACCTCGCGTCGATCGACGCCTTCATGATCGAGCCCGAGCTGTCCTACTACGGTGCCGCCAAGGCAGCGATCGTGAACCTCACCCGCTCGACCGCCCTCGAGTGGGCCTCGAGCGGCGTCCGCGTGAACGCCCTCGCGCCCGGATGGATCGACACGCCGATGAACGAGGCCGAGCGCAACGATCCCGAGGCCGAAGCGAGGATCCTCTCTGCGATCCCGATGGGCCGGTGGGGCCGGCCCGAGGAGATCGCGGCCGCGGCCGTGTTCCTGTGCTCACCGGCCGCGTCGTTCATCACCGGCGAGACGCTCATCATCGACGGCGGGCAGACGCTCACCAGCGCCCGCGATACCTAGACGTGGAGCTGCGTGGCGCGGTCGTCGTCGTCACCGGTGCATCGTCAGGGTTCGGCGAGCGCACCGCGCTGCGGTTCGCCAAAGCGGGCTCTACGGTCGTGCTCGCCGCGCGGCGGGCCGAACGCCTGGAAGCGCTCGCCGGGCGGATCGGCGCCAACGGCGGGACCGCCCTCCCCGTGCGGTGCGACGTGATGGTCCACGAGGACATCGAGCGCCTGCGCGACGCGACGCTGGAGACGTTCGGCCGGTGCGACGTGCTCGTGAACAACGCGGGCCTGTCCGGTGCCGGCCCGTTCCGCGACGTCGACACCGAACGGCTCGAGCAGGTCATCGCGACGAACCTGACCGGGCTGGTCCTTTGCACGAAGGCGTTCCTGCCGTCGATGCTCGAGCGGCGCCGTGGGCACATCGTGAACGTGGCGTCCCTCGCCGGGCGGTTCGCGCCGCCGGGCGCCGCCGTCTACGGGGCCTCGAAGCATGGGGTGGTCGCGTTCTCCGAGGCGCTCTACCACGAGCTCCGCGGCACTGGCGTGCTGGTAACGAGCGTGAACCCCGGCTTCTCGCCCACCGAGGGGTTCCCGATGCGCGGGACGCCGACGCCGATCCTGCTGGACCCCGATCGCGTCGCGAGGACGATCGTCGACGTAGTTCGGCGTGGGAAAGCTCCCGAGATATCGATCCCGAGAGCGCTGGCTGTGCTCCAGGTCTTCCGGGTCCTCACCCCGCCGCTCTACCGCTGGGCCGTGGGCGTGGTCTCCCGGTTCGGCGTCAAGCGCTTGGGCTGAGGCATCTAGGCGTCGGTGCGCGCCAGCCGCCCTGTGACGTGACCCTGCGCTACGCCTCCACGCCGAAGAAGGGGAAGCAGACCCGCTTCACGGTCTCGATCACGCCTTCGGTCGCCGGGTCCAGCACGTTGGGCTCGAGCGCGGGTTCGGAGAAGGTCACGGGGATCTCGCGCCGCTCCGCGAGCTCGACCTGCTCGATCCACGACTCGGGCAACGCGTCCGGGAGCTCCGCGTCGCACATCCGCGCGAAGTACGTCGTCCAGGCCCGCGGCACGACGTTCGCCCACTGGTAGCCGCCCCCGCCTGTCGCGATCCAGTTCCCGCCCGCGGCCTCGTGGGCGAGCGTGTGGAGCTCGGCCGCGGTCTCGCGGTACGCGCGCATCGTCAGACGGAGGTTCGCGAGCGGGTCCGACCAGTGGGTGTCGCACCCTAGCTGTGTGACGAGGACCTTCGGGGCGAACGCCCGGACGATCGGCGGGACGATCGCGCGGAAGGCTGTGAGCCATGCCTCGTCCGAGACGCCCGGCTGGAGCGGGACGTTCACCTTGGTGCCTTCGGCGCCGGCGGCACCCCGCTCGGTGACGAACCCGGTCCCCGGGAACAGCGTGTCGCCGGACTGGTGGAGCGAGATCGTGAGCACGCGCGGGTCCTCATAGAAGATCGCCTGCGGGCCGTCGCCGTGGTGCACGTCGACGTCGACGTACGCGACCGGGTGGACGCCGCGCGCCAGGAGCCAGGCGATCGCTATCGCCGGGTCGTCGTAGACGCAGAACCCGGAGGCACGGGCCGGCATCGCGTGGTGCAGGCCGCCTGCCGCGTTGAACGCGTGGGACGCCCGGCCCGCGGCGACCGCCTCGGCCGCCACGAGCGACGCGCCGGCCACGAGGGCTCCGGCCTCGTGCATGTCGGGGAAGATCGGATCGTCGCCCGGTCCGTAGCCGAACCGCGCCCAGTGATCCACTTCCCCGTGGCCCGCTCGGCGCGTGGCATCGATGAACTCGGCCGAATGTACGAGTTCGAGCTCGGCGTCCGAAGCCGGGCGGCAGCCCAGGGTCGACACGTGCGCGAGCTCCAGCAGCCCGCACGCCTCGATCAGGCTCCACGTGTAGAGGACCCGTTGCGGGCGGAGGGGATGCTGCGGGCCATGGTCGTAGATCCGCGCCTCGGGGCAGCGGACGAGCGCGACCGCCCCGGGCAACGGCTAGCCCCGGGCCGCGGAGATCGCGGCCGCCGTGCGCTCGACGACGAGGTCACACTCCTCGTCGGAGATCGTGAACGGCGGGCCGAGCATCACGAGGTCGCCGTCGCGCCCGTCGACGTGCCCCGTGCTCGAGTAGAGCAGGAGACCCCGCTCGCGGGCGGCTGCCACGACCCGCTCGGTCAGCTGCTCGGCCCGCGGCCACGGCGCCTTGCTCGAGCGGTCGGCCACGATCTCGATCCCGACCATGAGCCCGATGCCGCGGACGTCGCCGACGAGAGGCGAGTCCACCAGCGCCGACGTGAGGCCCTTCAGCAGGCGCTCGCCCTGCCGGGCGCTCGCCTCTACGAGGTTGCCCTCACGCAGCCGGCGAAGCGCCGCATGAGAGACCGCGGCGCCGACCCCGTTGTGCGACCAGGTGAATCCGTGCACGAAGCCTTTGTCCCGCACCGTCTCGAACACCTCGCGCGAGCACGCCGCGAACCCGAACGGCAGGTACCCGCTCGTCGAACCCTTGCCGGTGGTCAGGATGTCGGGCCGGATGCCCCAGTGGTCGACGCCGAACCACCGACCGGTCCGGCCGAAACCCGTCATCACCTCGTCGGCGATCAGTAGCACGCCGTGGCGCCGGCAGACCTCCGCGACCGCCGGCCAGTAGTCGTCGGTCGGCACCGCGGCCCCGAGGGTCGCTCCGGCGACGGGCTCGGCGATGAACGCCGCGACCTTCCCGGGACCTGCCCCAACGATCGAGGCCTCGAGCTCGTCCGCGAGCCATGCGCCGCACGAGTCCGGATGGCGTGGGTTGGCACACCGGTACTCGTACGCGGCCGAGACCTGCCCGAACCGCCCGAGCCACGGCGCGTACGGAGCCTTCAGGGCCTGCTTGCCCCCCACGTCGAGCGCGCCGAGCGTGTTCCCGTGATACGAGGCGTATCGCCCGATCACGAGCGACCGCGAGTCCTCGCCCCGCGCGAGGTGATAGGCGCGCGCGAGCTTCATCGCGGTCTCGACCGCCTCGCTGCCGCCCGAGACCGGGTAGATCCGCGCGTCCTGCAGCGGGAGCACGGTCGCGACGTCGTCCGCGTATGCCTCCAGGGCGTCGGTCGTGAACATCGTGCCGTGGACGTAGTCGGTCGCGGCGGACTGCGCGGTCATGGCCTCGATCAGCGAGCGCTCGCCGTGGCCGACGTTCACCACGATCGCGCCGCCGGCTCCATCCAGGTACCGCTTCCCCTCCGCGTCCTCGATCCAAACCCCCTCGGCCCTCACCGCCCGGGGCAGCTCGCGGGTGAGGACCCGGTGGAAGACGTGGCTCATGAGGACGCCACGCCCTGCGGATCGAGCTCCTCCCGGATCAGCCGGAGCTCCTCGGCGGTGGGCGGCGGGGTCTCGCCTAGATCGGGCGAGACCTTCGGCTCCCAGCCCATGTTCTCGCGCACCTGGTCGAGGGTGACGTCCGGATGCAGCGTCAGCAACGTCATCTCGCCGGTCTCCTCGTCGAAGCCGTAGGTACCCAGGTCGGTGACGACGCTCGTCGGGCCGCTCCCCGACCAGCCCCGCGCCCGGTCGTGCTCGGGGTCGCCCGAGTGCCCGGGCGAGGTGCGGAAGTGGAGTTCCTCGACGAACGAGCGCTGGGCCTGGCGCATGATCACGAGGATCTTCCGGGCGTGGATCGCGATCTCGCACGCACCGCCCGAGCCCGGCAGGCGCACCTTGGGTGAGGCGTAGTCGCCGATGACCGTCGTGTTGAGGTTGCCGAACCGGTCGATCTGCGCTCCGCCCAGGAAGGCGGCGTCGATCAGCCCCGCCTGCAGGTAGAAGGCGAAGAGCTCGAACATCGAGGTCACGGCCGTCGAGCCGGACACGAGCGTCGGGTCGCCGATCGACAGCGGCAGCCGCGCCGGCCGCGCGCCGAACACCCCAGCCTCGTACACGAGCTGGAGATCCGGCGCGACCGTGCGCTGCGCGAGGTTGCATACGATGTTCGGCAACCCCACGCCGACGAAGCAGACCCTCTCGCCGGCCAGCGTGCGCGAGCTCGCCGAGATCATCATCTCGTTCTTCGAGTACCCGTTCATGTTCATCGCGGGGGCTACGCTCGCTCGCTCCCGCTCGCTCCCTCCTTCAGCCCCGCACCTGCGCTCACGCGTACTCCCCGTAGTTGACCTGCCCCGACCAGCGCTCTCCCGGCTTCAGGTGTTCGAACCGGTCCCCGAGCTTCTCCAGGTAATCGGCGTGGCTCTCCAGGTCGTAGACCCACTCCCTCAGCCAGGCCTCGAGCATGGCCGGGTCCTTCGAGACCTGCTCCCACTCCAGGTAGAAGCCGTTGTCGCGGTCGTAATAGCCCTGAGCGTAGGACGGGTGACACGCGAACGGCTGCTCGACCACGGCGTCGACGACGATGCCGGGGATCACCGTGCGGTTCGGATCCTGGCGGACGACCGACTCTTCGACCAGCTCCTCGCACACGACGATGACCCGCTCGGCCGCGAACGCCGCCTCCTTCTGGCACCCGAGGAGACCCCAGATCTGCGCGTCGCCGTCGGCCGTTGCCCGCTGGGCGTGGACGATCGTGACGTCGGGACGCAGCGGCGGGACGACGTAGACCTCGGTCCCGTCCTCATACGGCGAGCGCATCGGCTTGATGTTGGGGTTCACGCTCGGGATATCGCTCTCGTAGTAGCTGCGGATCGGGAAGAAGGGCAGGTTCGACGCTCCGGCCACGTACCGACACACCATCCCGAAGTGCGAGTACTCCTCGATCTCCAGCGGCTCGGGGTCCGCCTGCTCGATCCGCCGGCGCACCGCATGGAGCGAGCCGACCCCCGGGTTGCCGAGCCACGAGAAGATCAGCTTGCGGGCGACCCCGGCGCCGATCATCTGGTCGTAGATCACGTCGGGGGTCATCCGAGCGAGCGTCAGGTCGCGCCGGCGCTGGCGGATGATCTCGTGCCCGGCGGCGAAGCAGATGAGGTGCGTGAAGCCCTCGATCGCCACGGTGTCGCCGTCTCGGACGAGCCCGGCTACGGCGTCGCGCATGGCGGCGACCTTCGACTCACCCATGGGGGCCGGTCCAGAACGGCACGACGGTCCGCGGATCTCGGCGGTCGAAGGTCAGTCGATCGACGGACGGGACCATCGGCCCATCACCCGCCGGACCCCGTGACCTCGGCGACGGCGTCTTCGAAGACCTGCAGCGCGGTCTCGGCCTGATCGCTACGGAACAGCAACGGCGGAGACATGCGGATCACGTCGTCGCCGCACCCGAGCACCAGCAGCCCCCGCCGGAACGCCGCATGCTCGACGGCGACCATCGTGTCGTGGTCGGGGAACTCGATCCCGATCATCAGCCCGAGACCTCGGACATCGCGGATCGACGGCTGCCGCTGCTGGATCTGCCGCAGCCCGTCCATCAGCACGCCTCCGACCTCGCGCGCGTTGCCCATCAGCCCGCCCTCGATCAGCTCGAGCGTCGCCAGCGCCGCGGCGCACGACAGCGGGTTCCCACCGTACGTGGAGCCGTGGGCTCCAACCTCCCAGGTCATCAGGCTCTCGCGGGCGATCATCGCGCCGAGAGGCATGCCGCTCGCGATCCCCTTGCCGGCGAGCACGATGTCGGGCTCGACGCCGAAGTGCTGGATCGCCCACATCTTGCCGGTGCGGCCCATCCCGCTCTGCACCTCGTCGGCGACCAGCAGGATCCCGTGCTCGTCGCACACGCCGCGCAGCCACCCGAACCAGCCCTCGGGCGGCAGGACGTACCCGCCCTCGCCCAGGACCGGTTCGACGACGATGGCGGCGACTTCGCTCGGCGAGACCAGACGCTGGAAGAGCGTCCCGAGGTGCTCCCGGTCCCCGAACAGGGTGTGGTGCACACCCGGCAGCAGCGGCCCGAACCCGGTCCGGTACTTCGCCTTGCTCGCGGTGAGCGACACGCTTCCGTAGGAGCGCCCGTGGAACGACCCCATCATCGCGATGATGTACTGGCGTCCGGTGGCGTACCGGGCAAGCTTGATCGCCCCCTCCACGGCCTCGGTCCCCGAGTTGGTGAGGAAGCACCTCGCGTCCTCCTTGAAGGGCGCGATGCGGTCCAGCTCCTCGCAGACGTCGGAGTAGATCGGCAGGTAGAAGTCGCTCGCGGAGTAGTGGAGCAGCTGCTCCGCCTGGCGCTTGATCGCCTCGACCACCGCAGGGTGCGCGTGGCCGGTAGAGGTAACAGCGATACCCGCGTTCAGGTCGAGGAAGCGGTTGCCGTCCACGTCCTCGATCACCGAACCCGCGCCGCGCGCGGGCACGAGCGGGTAGGCCCGCGGCAGGGAGGGGCTCGTGACCTTGCGGTCGCGCTCGATCCGGGCCAGAGCCTGCGGCCCCGGCACCTCGGTCAGGAGCCGGGGCGCCTGGGCGTTCGCGAGGTCGGTGGTCTGTTCGTTCGCGCTACCGCTTCGCTGCTTGAGCGCGTCGGCCGTGCTCACTCCTCGATCACCGTCCGGGACTGCTCGCGCAGGTACTGCTGCACGTAGTACGGGCCGCCGCCGGCCTTGCCGCTGGTGCCCGAGCCCTTCCAGCCCCCGAACGGCTGCACGCCCGGCCACGCACCCGTGGTCGCGCCCGCACGTCGGTTCACGTACACGACCCCGGCCTCGATGGACGAGAGCCACCGGTCGATCTCGGCGCGATCCTCGCTGTAGAGGCCGGCGGTCAGACCGTACTCCGTGTCGTTGGCCAGGCGGATCGCCTCGTCCAGGTCGTCGTACGCGGTGACCGCCACGAGCGGGACGAACAGCTCCCTGCGCCAGATCCACGAGTCGGCCGGCACCTCGACGACCGTCGGCTGGACGAACTTGCCCTTGGCGAACTCGCCCTCGGTCAGGCGCTCGCCGCCGGTGATCACCGTGCCGTTCTTCTTGGCCTCCTCGGCGGCCTCCTCGAAGGTGGCCACCGCGCCGTCGTCGATCACGGGCCCGAGCCAGTTCTCCTTCTGCAGAGGGTCCCCGATCTTGATCTGCTCGGTCTTGTCCTTCAGCTTGGCCACGAACTCCTCGTACACGCTGCGGTGCACGTACACGCGCGAGTTGGCCGAGCACTTCTGCCCGCCGAACCCGAACGCCGAGCGCATCACGCCGTCGCTCGCCTTGTCCAGGTCCGCGTTCGCGGTGACGATCGTGGGGTTCTTGCCGCCCATCTCGCAGATCACCGGCTTGGGGAAGTCCTTCGCGAACCCCTTGTAGATCCCCATGCCGACCTCGTACGAGCCGGTGAACGTGATCCCGGCCACGTCGGGGTGGTTGACGATCTCGTCGCCGACGACCGAGCCTGCACCGGACAGGTAGTGGAAGACGCCGGCGGGCACGCCCGCCGCGATGTAGATCTCGTACAGCTTCAGCCCCGTGAACACGCCCAGGTGGGCCGGCTTGAACACGACCGTGTTGCCGGCGACGAGCGCGGCGCTCGACGGACCCGCCGCGAGCGCCATCGGGAAGTTGAAGGGACTGATCACCGCCCACACGCCGAACGGGCGGAGCACGTCGTAGTACTCGCCGGGCGAGCCGAGCGCCTGCATAGGCTTGCGGAATCCGTCGTTGGTCTCGACCTCGTTGGCGTTCCAGCGGATCAGGTCCGCGGACTCCTCGACGTCGCCGAGCGCCTCGAGGCGGTTCTTGCCGACCTCCATCGCCATCATCGCCGACAGCTCGTTGCGCTGCTCGCTCATGATGTCGGCGGCCTTGCGCATGATCGCCACTCGCTCCTGCCACGGCCGGTTGGACCAGTCGGGGAACGCGATCTTGGCCGCAGCGACCGCGTCGCGTACGTCTTCGCGGGTGCCGAGGGCGAACTCGCCGATCACCGTGCCGTCGATCGGCGAGCGCGCCTCCTTGTAGCCGCTGCCCTCCCGGGCCTCGCCGTTCACGTACAGCGGGTGCTTCTGACCGAGCCAGGACCGGGCCACCTCGATACCCCGGTCGTAGAGCTTGTGCAGCTCCTCGTTGTCGGCCGACATCGTCGCGTAGGTGATGCGGAAGCCCTGCTCTGCCATGAGGTCCCTCCCATGCCGGATGCGCTGCGAGCCGGCCCAATCGTAGTCGCCGGTCACACGCAGCCCCAAGTCCGGACGGCCCGCCAACTGACCAACGGATAGCGAGATTCCTGGTTCCAGCGGGCGTACGATTCGAGTCCCTTGAGGCTCGTGACCTTCGACCGGAGGGGGCACCGGCGACTGGGAGCACTCCTTCAGGGAAGGGTCGTGGACCTGCCCGAGACCGTCGGCCACCCCGCCTTCCCCGACACGATGGAGCGCCTCGCTCGGAGCAACGGGGGAACCGTGCTCCACGCCGCCCGGGCCGCCCTCAAGCGCGACGAGCCGGACCTCGTCGTGGTTCCACAGGCACGCCTCCTCGCTTCGCTGCTTCCGACGTCGCTCCGTTCGGCCGACGCCGCCGAGGGGGCGCGTCCGGTCCTCGGCCCCGGCGACGAGATCCCCTGGCCCGCCGGTGCCGGCTGGCTCGAGTTCCACCCGAAGATCGCCGCAGTGCTCCGGCGTCCCATCCAGGATCCCCTCGCGCCGGAGGACATCCCGGCCGTGGTGCTCGGCTACACCCTCGTCGGGGACTGGCTCGCCCGCAGTGCGAGCGGGGACCCGATGCCCTCCCCCGAAGGCGTGCCGGTCTCTATCGGCCCGTGCGTGGTCACACCGGACGAGCTCGACCCGCAGGCAGCGTTCGTGACCGTGCGGGTCGACGGCGAGGAGTGGGTCAAGGGCAACCTGAACGGCGCCGCGCGCGTGCTCCTTCGTGACGTAGCACGCGCCTCGAGGGAGGAGCGCCTGGCACCCGGCGAGGCGTTCGCTTCCGGACCGTTCGAGATCCCCGGTGTCGAGCAGCGCCTGTGGCCGGGTGCCGAGGTCGAGCTCGAGACCGAGGGCATCGGGGTGCTGCGGAACCGCCTCGGCCGTCCCGGCTAGGCGCGGTAGACGACCTCGCCGCCGACGATCGTGTGCGTCACCCGGGTCTCGAGGATCTCGCGCGGGTCATCGAGCGTGAACAGGTCGCGGTCGAGGACCACGAGGTCGGCGTACTTCCCCGGCGTGATCGAACCTCGGTCGCCGTCGGCGAAGTTCGCGAACGCGCTGCCCATCGTGTAGGCGCGGATCGCGGTCGGCAGGTCCACGGTCTGCTCGGTCGCCCACGCGTCCTTGCCCTCGAGGTCCGCCCGCGTGATGGCCGTGTAGATCCCGACGAGCGGGTCCATCTCGGCGACGTCCCAGTCGCTCGAGAACGCGAGCACCGCCCCGGCATCGTGGAGCGCTCGCCAGGGCAGGGAGAACGGCCACCGAGCCTCTCCGACGTTCGCCATCCACACGCCGGTGATGTCTGGCGCGGCGTGTCGGGGCTGCATGCACGCGACGACGCAGAGCTGGGCGAACCGAGGCTGGTCCTGCGGCTGGACGACCTCGCAGTGGACGAGCTGGTGCCGGGCGTCGCGCGGGCCGTTCACGCGGCGCGCGTGCTCGACGGCATCCAGCGCAGTGCGGATCCCACGGTCGCCGATCGCGTGGGTGAACGTCTGGAACCCGCGCTGCTCGAGCGACGCGATCAGCTCGGCGAACTCCCCCGGCTCCCAGAACAGCGCGCCACGCTCACCCGGGCGATCCGCGTAGTCCTCGAGCATCGCGGCGGTGTGCGGCTCGATCACGTCATCGATGTAGAGCTTGATCGGCCCCACCCGGAACCTGTCGTCGTCGTAGATCCGCTTCGCCTCCTCGAACTCGTCGACCTCCTCGGTCGTGGTCCCGGGCGGGTGGAACATCGCGGCGATCACGCGCGAGCGCATCCGGCCCTCGTCGCGCGCCCGGACGAAGAGCTGGATGTCGTCGGGCGAGTTCTGTGGCTCGACGATAGTGGTGATGCCGTATCCGATCGCCATGTCGAGCGCTCGGGACAGCCGTCGATACTGGCCGTCGGGCGAGAGCCCCGGGAGCTGCGAGGACATCAGCGCGAGCCCTTGGCGCGAGAGCCCCATCACGGCGAACCCAGTGACGAACCCGGTCGGCTCGCCGGACGCGTCGAGCTCCACCTCCCCGAACGCCACACGCTCGACCCCGCGTCCGATCCCGAAGCGCTCGAGCGCGGGCCGGTTCATCCACACGGTGTGCGCGTCGTACGAGATCAGGAACGCGGGACGGCCGCCCGTGACCTCCTCGGGCAGGTCGTCCGCGGTCGGCGTCCGGCCGTCGGGGATCGCGCCGTACATGAACCTGCCGGCCTCGACCCACGTGAGCGACGGATCGGCCGCGACCGCGCCCCGCAGGGCCTGGTGAACCTGCCCGAGATCGGTCGCGGCGCTCAGGTCGATGCCGTCGGGGGTACCGAGGCGGACGTGGTTGTGGGCGTCGACGAACCCGGGGAGCACGAGCCCGCCGGTCGCATCGACGACCTCCGTCGCCGATCCGGCGAGCCCGAGGACCTCCTCCTGAGGCCCCACGGCGAGGATCCGCTCGCCGCGGACGGCAACGGCCTCGGCCCACGGCCCGGCGTCGTCGACCGTGAACACGCGACCACCGCGGACGATGACATCCGCGGCGGGGTCGGGCACGGTGCGCCTACTTCTTCTTGGCTGCCTTGCGCTCGGCGCCGCGAGCGGCAGCCTGGCGCTTCTCGGCATCCTTCTTCTTCCGCGTGCGGTCGTGCGCCCAGCGCACCTTCGCCCGGTCCCCTCGTGCCATGGTGGTTCCTTCCTCTCGTATCGGGTGTCAGCCGTCGTCCTCCTCGCCGCCTTGGGCAAGCTCGGCGCTGCGTTTGCGGGCCGCGTCGATCGCATTCAGGAAGGCCGCTCGGACACCGGCCTCCTCCAGGTGGCGGATCGCGGCGATCGTGGTCCCGCCCGGCGAGGTCACCATCTCGCGGAGCTCGACCGGGTGCTTGCCGGTGTCGCGCAGCATCTTGGCCGAGCCGAGCATCGTCTGGATGATCAGCTCGGTCGCGATGTCCCTCGACAGGCCGAGCAGGATGCACGCCTCGATCATCGCCTCGGCCAGAAGGAAGAAGTAGGCGGGCCCGCTCCCGCTCGTCGCGGTGATCGAATCCAGATGCGTCTCCTTCAGCCGGAGCACCTTGCCGACGTAGCCGAGCAGCTCCTCCGCCACTTCCAGGTGCGCCTCGGTGGAGTGCGAGCCCGCGGCGACCACCGACATCGCCTCGTCCACCAGCACCGCGACGTTGGACATCACGCGGACGACCGGGACCTCATCGGGCAGGCGCTTCTCGACGAACGACGTGCGGATCCCGGCGGCGAAGCTCACGATGAGGTCATCGGGCGTTACGTGCTCGCGGATCTCCGAGAGCAGCGCGTCCATGTCCTGGGGCTTGACCATCAGCACGAGCACATCGGCCCAGGCGGCGGCCTCGGCGTTCGACAGCGTGGTGGTGATCCCGTAGCGCTCTGCCAGCTCGCGGGAGCGCTCCTCCCGGCGGTTCGTGACCATGATCTCGTCCGCGCTGCGCCCGCCCGAGCGGATGAGCCCGGACACGAGGGCCTCGCCCATCCGCCCCCCGCCGAGGAAGGCCACCGTGCGGTGCCCGGTATCGCTCATCAGGCCGCCCATGTTGGCAGGCCGGGCGGCCGACCGTCGAGTCCCGCAGTCATCGCGAGGCGATGCCCGAGCGCAGGATCTCCAGGAACTCCCGTATCCTCGCCTCGCGCCGCTCGGGCACGAAGGGCCTGCGATGGACCAGCCCGGGGTCGAGCTCCTCGCTCCCCAGGACGTCCTGGAACCGCTCGGCCAGCCAGTCGAGCATCGAGGCGATCATCTCGGCGTCGACGTCCTCGCGGATCTCGCCCCGGCGGACGCCGAACTCGACGAACTCCAGCGTCCCGTAGGGGTCCTCGCTCCGCATCAGCCGATCGATGGGGCGCCTCAGGCCCAATCCGGTGTCGTAGCGGCCCATCATCGCGACGCGGTTGGGGACCCAGGCTTCCGACAGGAAGTCCTCGGTACGCTCGAGCCAGTAGTCCAGCACCGACCAGAACCCCTGCTCGACGACCTCCTCGGGCGCCTCCAGCCACGCTGGCAGTTCGCCCACCGCCCGCCGGTAGCTCGCAAGGAACAGCCCCTCCTTGCTCCCGAAGTGCAGGAAGACCGTCCCCTTGGCGACCCCCACCTCCGAGGCGATGTCCTCGACCCGGGCGCCGCGGTACCCGTTCTCGGCGAAGTGGCGCATCGCCACCTCGACGATCTGGTCGCGGCGGGACCCCGACTCCTGTTCGGACACCATGGCCCCGGAACCGTAGCCGGTGCCGACGAGCGCGAACAAGTGGGGGACGAAGAAGAACCCGAGGGACCTCGGGCTCGTCGGAAGCCGAAGCCTCCAACCACCCTCAGCCCCTCGGGCTCAGGTGCCCCGAGCAACCTCTCACAGCCGTCTCGGTTTCCTGACCGTAGGCCCTTTCGTTGGGCTTTGGGGCCTCCCGAGCCTCCCCACCCGCACAGCTAGTTGGCTTTCCCAACCGTACGAGCAGGTGCGCCCAGTCGGCCTTACGGCTTTCCCAGGGGTCCCGGCTTCGGTTCCCTGACTCGGCCGCTCCGGCTGCTCGGAGCAAGGCGGAATCTACCGGCGTGCCAGGTAAACGGTCAACCCGACGAACCCGCAGGT
>Ga0209521_10000610_pt1 | contig 28073 bp, 27 predicted proteins | sample Rifsed19ft4_FD_184016 | JGI IMG/M metagenome (GOLD analysis project Ga0209521, IMG submission 184016) | Soil microbial communities from Rifle, Colorado, USA - sediment 19ft 4 (version 2) | ecosystem: Environmental > Terrestrial > Deep subsurface > Rock core/Sediment | place: Rifle, Colorado...
TTCAACATCATCTATCCTGCCAATACATCCTGATAATTATCAATCCCATTTGATACAGACAAAGGGGATTACCTTTCCCCCGTTCACCGAGGGGTTACACAGCACAAAAAAAACAGACAAAAAAATCAAACCTTTACCCTTTTTATCAAATTCTCTTTCTCTAAAACCAAAGCCATCACATCTACAAGCGGCTGGAGGACTTCGAGCCTTACCTCTACCCCCTCTCTGATTCCCTCCTGTATGGGTGAAGTAATCTGTCCTGGTGAACCTGCTACAAGCACACCAATTACCTTGTCCTTACCCTTCAATGGAAATACCATCCAGTCCCCGAACCTCTTATCTATCCATGTCTTCTTGCTAAACTCCCCTTTTTTTACTATCTTCAAATCCCGGATAGCGTAGTTAACAGGGTCGTCTTCTTCTATAATTATGTTCTGCAGCCTCCTGTTATCAAGACCATGTGACCAAACACACTGTAAAACATCCCCCTCATATGCAAACAACCCCATACTGGAAATACCGGATATATTGGCAAATATTTTAAATAATGCAACAAGGATATCTGACATATTAATCTGCCTGATAAGGGAGTTCATCTCTTGCTTCAGTGTGGAAAGTTTAGAGTCCTGCTCAAGCATAACCATTGTCGAACGGGATAATTGTTCATTGGTCATACTCTGCCGCTCTTCCTCCTTCTTTCTCTCTGTCAGATCCCGCATAACCAGATGATAGACCTTCATATTATTATGTTCTATCAGCCTTGCGCTAACATCCACCCATGCAGTCTCACCATTTTTCCTCTTTATAGTGACCTCGTGCAACGAAGAAAACCCCCTCTTTACACCCCTGTTGAATTGGTCAATAGCCTGATTTATCATAGACTGTGGAAACATATTCCAGTATTTCATATTAAGCAACTCTTCCTGGGAAAGGCCGGTTAACACCTCTGCCTGAAGATTTGTCTCTGATATGCTCCCGTTTTGCGGGTCTATAAGAAATATCGCATCATAGGCCTGCTCCATTAATGCCCTGTACTTACTTTCAGATGTCCTTAATGCTGTTGTCCTCTCTTTTATCTTATCTTCAAGGTTTTCATAGAACCCCTTTACAGACTCACTCATCCTGTTAAATCCATTTGCAAGTCTCTCAATCTCGTCACCTGTACGGATATCTATCTTATGCTCGAGATTACCCTTGCTGATCCGTTCAACTCCATCATGCAGTAGTCTGAGCGGTCGCAGCAGCATTCTGCGGACTATAGATACACCAAGAATACAGATTGACAGGACTATGATAGATTCGAGTAATATAATATTAAGTAAAAGTTTGTTTACAGGTGTAAATGTCTCTTTTGGATCCTGACGTATAAACGTATACCACTTATGCCCGCCAAGATTTCCCGAACCGAGCGAATTTAAAAAGTCCAATGTATTGAACCCTACAATAGAATTTTCCCCTCCGTGTGCATCATCACCTGCTACTGCCCAGCCACCCCCTTTTCCTGTAATAAGACTAATAAGGGGTTCATTCATGGAATGTTCCACAAGTGGGAGGATTGAACATATAAGAGGGGTCCCTTCAGAGTCTATGAGCATACCATGTCCTGTTTTTCCAAAACTCATATTCTTAATAAAACGGAAAAAGACATCCACATTCATAATATTTCTTATTGCCCCCAAAATCCTATCTGTTTCAGGATCAAATACAGGAATTACAATATCCATAGCCCTTATTCCTGTTAGCTCATCGAGATATATATCACTTACGTATATCCTGCTTTTACCATCAAAATGTGTTTCCCTCCACCACTTTGAATCTGACTGGTCTATCTTGTTGTTCAATCTCATTTTGCTATCGGCAATTATCTTACCCTCCCTGTCAACAACAATAAGGTCGAGGTGTTCCTCCCTCTCCTCTGAATGTCTCAGGTAATGTATAAGATATTCTTCGATGTTCCTTCTTTTTTTCTCCCTGACCGCATTTATAAAGGCAGATTCTTCTGACAGATTGTTAAATGTTTTAATCTCTTTCTTTACAGAATCATCGAACCTCTCTGCTGTCTTCTTGGCTATCTCAGCAAAGTCCCTCCCAATAGCCTCAGTCAGGATGTTTCTAACCTGGTAATAGGTAATAAACAGCCCTGTGGATAAGGCCAAAAAACCAGTAATCAATATGGCTATTACAACCTTTTTTTGTATACTCATATACATAATCTGGAATTATATCAGACATTTTCCTGTTTCTCAACGGCCATCTTGCACAATTTTTGCATATTAGTTTATGATATAAATATGATTGTTATAAGACCTGTTGAACAGGCCAAATTATTCACTGCCCTATTAAGCAGGGAAGAAAAGATCTTTGATGTAGTAAAAGAAAATCTTTGTGGTTCCTTTGGACCTGTGGACTATATAAGCCCCGTATTACCCTGGACCCATTCAAGATACTATGAAAAAGAGATGGGGTCTGACCTTAAAAGGGCATTCTTCTTTTTCAAAGATCACGTCCAGCCAGAACTGTTAGCTGATATCAAGAATACTACTAATAAGATCGAGGTATATTTCAAGAATGAGACAAATTTAAACATGCCTGTAAGGCCTGTTAATATAGACCCTGGATATATGACATTATCAAAGGTTGTACTTGCATCAACAAAAGACTACTCACACAGAGTCTATCTTGGGAAAGGCATCTATGCAGAAGTAACACTCTATTATATGGATAAGAGTTATAAACCATTCCCTTATACTTACCCGGATTACAGAAGTAAAGAGTATATTTTAATGTTCAATTCAATAAGAGAGAAATTATTATGCAGGTATTAAATATCTTTTTCTTACTGACCACATTTATTTTATCACTTTTCAGCGCTGCTCAGGCAGTAGACTTTGACGCTAGGGATAGCAGGGTGGATTTACCAATCCTCATGGTACCCAATAATGCTGTTACACCTCATATGAGCGCTGACAAGAATGGTCATATATACGTGACCTGGAGTGACAACAAGGGAGGGTCTCCAAGTATTTATACAAATACATTCTTCCCGGGCAGGGGATGGCTGCCGGATTCCATCCCCATAACTACCGGATATCCAAGACCCCAGGGATCTGAGATTGGAAATGCAATTTCACCTCAGGTTTGTTCAGACAATTCCGGTCATGTCTATGTAGTATGGGTTGATGACAGGGCAGTAAAGGCAAAAACAGGCAAACGTGACATATACCTCAGATATTCTAAAGACTATGGATTAACATGGTATCATGATTTTATAGATGAGCGAATAGATTCAGATAACCCGGCAATAGGTGATTCCATAAACCCGCAGATTACATGTAATGAAGACGGTAATGTATATGTAGTGTGGCAGGATGACAGGAATAACGCAGGTATCTATGAGGTGTACTTCAGATCACTCCAGATACGATTCGCTAAGCCCGCTGACTATATTCAATATTATCAATATCCTGAGGTAAAGCTCAATACCGGGGTAACGGCTGGCAGGTATAATGCAATCTATTCCATGATCTCAACAGATAGAAACGGGCATGTATATGTGGTTTGGGAAGATAAAAGGAATGTGCCGGAAGAGGATATATACCCAGGCATATACTTTAATGTATCGAAGGATCACGGATCTACATGGCTGCAGACAGCAACACGCATAGACAGTGCACCTATAGGTTTTTATGATTCCCGTCTGCCTGTAATAAGTAGTGACTCTAATGGCTATGTTTATGCAGCATGGACAGATAATGCGGGAAGGCCAACACGGGGAGATGAATTTGCAGGAGACGGAACTCTTGATGTCTATTTTAACCGTTCAGTAGATTACGGCGTCACATGGGATAAGGAAGACAAGCGTATAGATACGCCGGCTCAAAGGGTTGATGTAAGACATGCTGCCATAGGCAGCAATGATAAAGGAGTTGTATGTATAGTGTGGTCAAGTAATTTTGACGATTCATCATCCGGGAATAAGGATCATTTCAATATATACTTTAACCATTCAGAAAATCGTGGAAGCACTTTTCTTGATTCAAAATCTAATATACGCCTCGATACCGGCGTCCAGCCGGAGAAAACATCTGCACTTGCACCTCTGGTTCAGGTCGACAACATAGGAAATGTATACGCGGTATGGGTAGATAAACGTGAAAGTACATACGACATATTTTTTAATTTTTCAATAGAAAAGGGGCAGAAAGACACGTGGCAGGATTCTGATATAAGACTTGATTATCCTAATCCACCTGGCGATTCCATAAATCACAGAATGACAATAGATAATACCGGTAATGTATATGTTGTCTGGCAAGATGACAGGAGCGCCCTCGCTGAGGGTGATTATAACAACATCTACTTCATCAGTGGCTTTCTCGATATAGAGCGTCTGTTGATAAGCGGACAACGTGTTGGTGAGGCATGTTTTATAGCCACCGCAGTCTATGGAAACCCTTTTGACCCGCGTGTAAAATTGCTGAGGGAGTTCAGGGACAGGCATCTTATGAGCAACAGATTTGGGAAATGGTTCGTGTCATTATATTATAGATTTAGTCCGCCTGCAGCAGACTTCATATCGGAGAACAGTTACCTGAAGGCCCCGCTGAGAATAGCACTCTTGCCTGTTGTCGGAATAGCCGCTTTAGCCATGCATACAACCAATATTCAGAAGGTGATGTTGATACTACTTATCCTGTGTGTGCTCACTACTGCATGGGCATTCTGGCAAAGGTTGCATTGAGACGTAGGGACAGATTCACTCAGACGTAGGGACAGACCTTAAGGTCTGTCCCTACCTACCTGTCCCTACCTGTCCCTACCTGTCCCTACCTGAGATCAATTTACTCAGCATATCCCTTGCCTCTTTATAATCAGGCTTTATACTGATTGCGGTCTGGTAGTTTTCTTTAGCAAGATTAAAATTCCCTGCCCTGTAATAGAGATTTCCAAGATTATAATAAACCTTAAAATATCGAGGATCAATTACTATTGCCTTTTTAAACACTGCCTCTGCCTTATCGATCTCACCTTTTTCTGTAAGGGCAACACCAAGATTGTTATACACAAATGCATGACGGGGGTCCAGTGATATTGCCTTCTCATAGACCCTGATCGCCTTATCAATCTCCCCTGATTTTTTATAAACGATTCCCAGGTTGTAGTATGCCCGGAAATATCCCGGGTTTATCTTCAGACACTCTTTATAAGATTCCCTTGCTTTGTCAAGATTATTTTGAAGTTGATACACCACAGCGGCATTATAATGGGCAAGATAATATAATTGATTCAATCTTAAGGTCTCTTTAAATTCGCTGACAGCAAGGTCATATTCCCCTCTCGCAATATAAGCAAGCCCCATGTTATCGTGCACCCTCGCAGATGCAGGATTCTTTTTTACAGCATCCTTCCATAGAGTATAGTCATCCTTCCAGATGCTATTTTGCTGGATGGTCAGGATTGAATAAAGAAACAATACTACTACCAAAAGAATAACCTGAATCCTGCCGCGCAGTTTTCCTGCAATCACTCCGGTGAACAGCATAAAACCAATTCCGGCAAGATATCCCCTGTTCTCCTGTAATTTTGCATTAAGAGGGATCAATGTTGTTGGGAGGAGTGTTATAAAGAACCATAAAATAAAGAATGATAACAGCCGCCACTCTTTGCCTCTCTTATACAGAAAATATGCTGCTGCAAGGAGAATAATAAGAGATATTATTGATAAAATTACTCCCATGTCATTGATTGTATATGACATAGAGATATCATGCTCAATAGTCAAACCCCTTGGAAATACCAACAACTGAATATATTTTAACAACACAGTGGGCTGGGTTAACAGATTTGGATAGAAATCCTGTAAACTACCTCCAATTATTCTTCCATAAACCATGATACGGTAGAAGAGATACGGGATGATAACAAGGATGACATAAGGAAAATACTCCTTATAGTTAAAGGAAGTTCGGGGCCGAAAATACAGATCATAGAGAAACAGAACCGCTGGAAGCGTAATTGCTATCTCTTTGGTAAGAATGGCAAGGATAAAGAAAAACAGAGATAAAATATAATAGATGGCAGGCGGATGATAGAGGTTAGCAAGTGTATATGATTCTTTCGCTGCTGACTTCTCACTGTTAATTGCTGCTTCCCTGAATCTTATCCAGCAATAAAATGAGAATAGGTAGAAAAAAGAGCACATGACACTGGACCTTGCAGTAATATAATTCACAACCTCAGAGTTGAATGGATGGAGGAGGAAGATAAGTCCTGCTGCAAGGGCAATAAATACATCCTGCTCACCTTTAACGGAGCCGCGCAAGATCGTCAGCAATATCAAATAAACAAGAAATGCAGAGCCTGCATGAAATCCAAGATTTACAATGTGAAAACCAGCAGGGTTCAGTCCGCCAATAGCATAATTAACAGCATATGATGTCACAAGAAACGGTCTGTAATGACTTGTAAATACCCCTTCAAAACTCGAATAACGCGGAGATTTAAAAAATAAAGGAATGTTGGAGATATCTTTGATATAAAGATTCTCAACTATATAATGCTGGTCATCAAAATGAAAGGAATTATGGAGGGAATTAGCATAAACAACTGCAGAGGCAACAACTACTAAAAGAAATATCTTAAGATGTGCAACCAATTGCTCCCAACTTCACATCCACTTTCAGATCTATCAAAGCACCGGGTTTCCTTGCCTTTAAGATAATACCAATACCAAAGGGTGCCCATCTGAACAGGGAATCGAATTTAAAAACCATACTGAGCGCTCCTGTCATCAATTGATGCCTTCCAGGATCAGGCGGCCTGATAATCTCTTCAGCACGGCCTTCTGATATCCTTCCTTTAATGTGTGGTATATATAAAAACTTATGATATAACCTCACAAATGGAAATCCCCAGAACCTGACATCATTAATAATAAACCCCTTCTTTTCAAACAGACTTATCAAATCATCTCTCGTATATCTGCGTAGATGTCCTGCCCATTCATCAGTTATATCCCATAATTCAGGAGAGGCTGGAACTGATATCACACATGTACCGCCTGGCTTCAGAACACGATAAAACTCCATTATTGCCCTGGTATCATCCTTCACATGCTCTAATACCTCGGCAGATACAACAACATCAAATGACCTGTCAGGGTACGGGATATCATCAACAGTGCCATGTTTTATATTTGTATTTTCAATAAATCCTATAGACTTTATCCTCTTCCGGAGTGTTTCCACATACTCCTTTGATTGCTCCAGGCCAAAGGTCCTGCAGCCATAACCGGCAATCTTAAATAAAAGGCTCCCGCTGCCACAACCGGCATCCAGCACAGAATACGGCCTTTTTAACTCATTCCTCAGGGCGCCAAGTATCAGGGATTCCCTGTACTCATGACGGGGGCCGCCAATCTCACCTGCGCCCCACTGGACCTTATTTTTACCACTCAACTTCACCATATGCCTTTTTATAGAACCTCTTGAATTCATCAGATTTAACCTTCTTCCACCACCACTCATAATCTTTATACCACTTAATTGTATTACACATTGCCTCCTCAAAACTGTATTTGTGAGAAAAACCGAGAGATTCTATCTTTGATGAGTCAATAGAATAACGCCTGTCATGCCCCGGCCTGTCTTTTATATACTTGATCAAACTTTCAGGACGCCCTGTTTCTCTTAAAATAATATCTGTAATCTCTATATTTGTCCTCTCATTCCCCCCGCCTATATTATAGACCTCTCCATCTTTACCTTTATGAAGGACTATGTCAATGGCCTCACAATTATCCAGCACAAATATCCAGTCTCTGACATTAAGGCCATCTCCGTAAAGGGGAAGGGGGTTGTCCTCAAGTGCATTAGTAATAAACAGCGGTATCAGCTTCTCAGGATATTGATACGGGCCATAGTTGTTGGAGCTTCGTGTAATAATAACAGGGATGTGATACGTGTGCCAGTAAGAATATACAAGCATATCTCCGCCAGCCTTGGAAGCAGAATAAGGACTGCTCGGAGACAACGGGCTATCTTCTGTGAATGACCCGCTGTCTATACTACCGTAGACCTCGTCCGTGGAAACCTGAATATACCGCCTTATACCCTTTGACTTAACAGTCTCGAGCAATACATATGTTCCATATATGTCGGTCTGGATAAAACTCCCGGGCTCTAATATTGAGCGGTCAACATGTGTCTCAGCAGCAAAATTCAATATTGCATCCACCCCCGCAGCAGCCTCGGCCACACTCTTCACATCACAAATATCACCTCTCACAAATGTATAATTTGGGTGATCCTCAATATCCTTAAGATTGTCCAGGTTTCCGGCATAGGTTAGTTTATCCAGATTGATAATCTTATAGTCCGGATACTTTTTTATCATGTATCTGATAAAATTGCTGCCGATAAAACCTGCACCTCCAGTTATGAGTAATTTCATTGAATCTCCCTTTCTTCTACTGACCGAGCTTTAGGCTAAGCCCCCGGTAGGGACAGACCTTAAGGTCTGTCCCTACGCTACGCATGGCACCCCGGCTATCCTCCCCTCGTTACGTATGGTGGCCATTTGTATGGTATCTCCTCACTGTTCCATGGATATCTGTACTCATCCGGTTTTTCGTATTTGTATGGGAGTGTCGGAATATTTATTATTCGGGCATCATCACACTCATAGGCAGTAAAACCGTGTACAACAAGTGCCGGAATCTGGAGCAGCATATTCCCCTCACCCTTCAGCGGAGGGGCATCCAGAATAAATTCCTGAGAAACACCGTAGGTCGGCGAACCATCCCTTAAATCACACAATACCACCAGCGCCCTGCCATAAACACAGACAAAGTTATCTGTCTGCTCCTTATGATAATGCCATGCCTTTGCAATACCCCTCGCACAACCTGTTATATAGACCTGGCCGAAATCCTTGAATACCTCATCATCACACCTGAGCATCTCCATGAGAAAACCCCTCTCATCAGGGAGTAACTTAAGTTTCTTTATCTTTACATCATGCATCATTATTACACTGCCCTGCCGTCAAGTTCTGTTGGAGGATCAATTCCCATTGCAGCCAGTACAGTGGGCATCACATCAATTATATTCACATCCACTTCTACACTCTCCCTGTTTGTATAGAAGAGTGCATCATCCTGGGTGTGCATGCCTGTAAATATCCCTTTCCCTGCTATCTCAGTCTTGTTAATTGCGCCCTTTAGATCAAAACCATAATTCGGGAGGACAACTATATCAGGGGCAAGTTCAAACTCAGGGCCGTTAAACAACTCCTCCCTGAAATAGACCTTTTTAACAACACTATCTCCATCAACCTTAAGCTTATATAACTTTCCCTTTATCTCATCTCTCAGGGAATTATACTCACTGCCGGTGTTAACGCACCCCTTTGGATATTTCCCTCTAAGATGAATATAAATCCTTGCAGGGTCCATATTAATGGCTTTCGTACCCTCAGCAATATCTTTATGTGATTCCGGAGGATTTTTGTCCCACCTGAGATAACCCTCCTGCTCAAGCCATTTATTAATGTATACCTCTTTTTTAATATGAGTAAATCCGTGGTCTGAAACCATAAATACAGCAGTATTGTTGTCCACCTTCTCGTATAACTTCCCTATGATCCTGTCTATCCATTTATATATCTCTATGAAGAAATCATGGTATTTATGAGACGGATTGTCAGATGCAGCCCATAAGAAATGATGGAGCCTGTCAGTCTCAGAGATAGTAGCAATGAAAAGGTCCCAATCTTCTTTTTCTATAAAATACAAAAGCGCCTCTTCCCTCTTTTTCAATGTCTCTCTTAGATCATTTGCAAAGAGGTCCATAGACTCCCTTGCCTTTGTGGCATCCACATCGAGGCGGTACCCCATATTCTCCAACTGGGGCACATAAGACTGTGGATATGTTGCCTTCCTTAAGTCTATAGCCACAAATCCGGATATAAGAAGACCATTTAGCTCCCTCGCAGGATATGTTGACGGGACATTTATTACGATTGATCGTTTGCTGTTCTTTCCCAGGAACTCCCACATAGTCTCTCCCTTTACAAACTTGAAGTCAGGAAAAAACATATCATATGTCCCCGGCCTCAAATCCATAAACCCGTATATCCCGTGCTTACCTGGATTTACGCCAGTCATAAATGTAGTCCATGCAACAGATGACACCTCAGGCAGAGATGTTGTCATACGTCTCAGGGTTCCATTTTTTATAAGGGCTGCTGTATTGGCCATAATCCCATCCTCTGCAAATTTCTTCATCAATGTATATGGGACACCATCGAGACCGATTATAAGGGCCCTCTTTCGCTCTTTGCCACCACTGAATAATTTACCGAACATCGACATATTCCTCAGTCTCCTTTATGAGGTCATAATACTATATTGAAGCTCCCTGCAGCAAGCTGCAGGGATTGCGCTCGCTATGCATTTTCATACGAGTTCCACAATACTCTGATCCCCAATAATAAACTTCTGCGTACGGGGCTTTGAGTTACACTTCACAATCTCTGCCTCTCTACCGAGAAGGCTCCTCTCAATCCGTACATCCACATCAACGATCTTGCACTTTTCTAATATAATACTGTACTCAACCTCACTGTTCTTTATATAGCAATCATAATATATAGATGTAAAAGGCCCAATATAACTATTCTCAATAATTGTATTCTCGCCAATAATTACCGGCCCCCTGATATTACTCTTTATTATCTGTGCCCCTTTTTCTATAATAACCTTTCCTGCAATATCCGAGTCTGCATCGACCTTGCCACGCAACACCGGCTCATCATCACCAATTACCCTATCCAGCGTCAGCCTATTTGCCTCAAGCAGGTCTTCAGGTTTACCGGTATCTTTCCACCATCCGGTAATCTCAGAATAACCGAGTTTGTATCCTTTCTTGATTAAATAGTGATGCGCATCTGAAATCTCAAGCTCTCCCCTCTGACTTGGTTTAATGCTATTCACAGCTTCAAATATGGATGGGTCATAAAGATATATCCCTGTAACCGCATACTGGCTCTTTGGTTTTTTAGGCTTCTCCTCAACACCAACAATCTTCTTGCCCTTAATCTCGGGGACACCAAACCGCTCAGGGTCTTTTACCTTAGATAAAACCAGGTGACAGTTGGACTTCTGCTTTGAAAAGTCTTCTATAAACCGCCTTATCCCTCCAACAACAACATTATCACCGAGATAGAATACAAAGGAATCATTACCTATGAAGTCCTGTGCCACCTTCACAACATGGGCAAGCCCCAATGGCGCTTCCTGTAAAATATATGTGATATTAATGCCCCACTGCCCCCCATTCCCAAGTGCCTTCTTTATTTCATCTCCTGTATCAGGATTATAGACAATACCCACATCCTTAATACCTGCCTCTGCAACTGCCTCAATCGCAAAATGGATCATTGGTTTATTTGCAATAGGTATCAAATGTTTGTTGCTCGTATGGGTGATTGGTCTTAACCTCGTCCCCTTACCTCCGCTTGTAATAAGAGCCTTCATCTATGTACCTTTCTGCACAAACCTATGTGCTTTCTTGATAATTGCAGGTTCCAGCATATCAAAGTATTTACAATTTATCAATTGGTTATGACTCAACCATTCATGGCATCGACATTGCATTTACATTTATATGAGAAAAGTAATAAAGAAGAAAACTTGTGAATAAGAAACAAATAGACAACCTTTCGAAGTATTGTTATGATATAAGCAAGATCCTATTGGGGCTTGCAGTTGTAGAAAATCTTCTGGCTGATACCCCCTCATGGAGGGTATTGAGTATAGGATTTGTATCTACAATTATATTTATTCTGATGGGATATTTTCTTGATAAAAAGGAGGCAAATAAAGGTGACACACACTGAAGTGGCTTTTTCAGTGATACTTTTTGCAGGTATCGTTGGACTCATTCTGATTCTCATCTCTGAACGAAAGAGTAAGCAGCATAAAAAATAGCTTTCTCTATTCCATGTGTATAAGCCTGTCCTCCCCAATCCCGTACTCCTGAAAGAGATTTCCAACATCCTGGACTGCGATCGCCTCTGTCACAATAATCCTATCATAAGACAATTGTGGAATGGAACTCACCGGCAGTATGGTATAACCTAAAAAGGGTCTACCCTTGCGGTCATCATCTACCACTGCCGTCAACTTAATCCCAACCTCCTGAAGGGCAAGATAGGCCACCTCGGCCATATCTCCCCCGCCGTATATCACCACAGTCCCCACACCATCACGGGCCAGTTCTTTCAGATGTTCGCGCATCCGTATTCTAACCTTGCGTACATACCGGTATGACCGTTGAATATAATTATAGGTTAATCGCGACTTCTCTGCTATACCTTTTGGCGTTATAAGGTAATCGAGACGGTTCTTCTCAAGGTATATCACCTCCACATACCCCTTCTGAACCAGCCGTTTAATGTAAAAATTAGCAAGCCCCAGGGCAATCCCCACCTTGCGGGAAAGCTCCCGCTGGGTCACATGACCGTTACTGGAAAGCTCTTCTAAGATCTCAAGGGTCTTTAATGATTTATCATCCATGGTGTTGCATCTGGGTGTTAGGGGTGTTAGGCTTTAGCCTAAGTCCCCGGTAGGGACAGACCTTAAGGTCTGTCCCTACGCCTGGCACCCGGTGTCTACCTCGCCCCTGTCAGAAAATACTTCAGCTCCTTGATGCTTTTCACAGGAATCCCCAGCACCTGCTCCTTCCATAGGATATCGCAGCCGCTGCACAGCAAAATCTCTTTATACCGCTTAGAGACGATTTTCTCACGTATATCCATTAACCTTTCCCCATTCCATATATCTAATAAAGATTCCTTATTCACATCTCCAACCGGCATATCACCGGCTAAATCCACACAACATGGGACAACCATCCCATCCCACCTGACCGACATCGAGTACCATAGAAAGGTACAGGGAACATACTTAGAACCGAGCCTCCTGAAACCCTTCCCCTCTTCACGCTCGACCTTTCCACCAAAGGTATGGGGAGGAATCATAGAAAATTTATCTACAGGAAGCCCTTCAAACCCTTTTAAAAATCTCTCTCTCTCCTTTTTCTTCCCTTCTCCGGTGAGATCCGTAAACTCAATCACCTGAAACACCACATATGGTTTCCGGCCCCCCCGGCGTTTCTTTTCCTCAAGAAATGCCTTGATATTCCCCAGCGTCTTCCCAAAATTCGCATTCACCCTGATCCTCTCATACACATCCTTTTCATACCCATCAAAGGAAAATATAATAAAATCAAGCCCTGCATCCAGAAGGGCATTCCTCTTATCTTTTGTCAGAACAGTCGCATTTGTAGATAGCCTGGTGCCAATGCCATTTGCCTTTGCATAGCTTATCATATCGGGAAGCCTCTTATGGAAAAGCGGCTCTCCACCTATGAACAGGTTTATGTCATGAACAAAGTCCTTCGCCTCGTCAATGATCTTTTTGTATAAATCCCAATCCATATAACCTATCTTATCTTCCGGAATATCCTTACTCGTGCACATGGGACACTTAAGATTACAAAAGGATGTCGGCTCCACCCATAAACGGAGCGGGCCGTATGGCAGCCTTTTACTGCCAAGCTTGTAATGTCGCAAGACATTAGCAAAACAAAACAACTTATTAATCTTTTTCTTGCTTATCCCCATCACCAATCTCTATGCCTTTCTTTTTTATATTGAACAATAATCTGTGCAAACATCTGCTGCTGACTCCTTTTATATTTTATCTAACCTGCAAATTATCAATGAGTTTCATAATCTTCATACCTCTGGCATATCAATTGCTCTTATAAATTAACCATGTTGAATAAAAAGCAGATAGACAACCTCTCCAAGTATTGTTATGATATAAGCAAGCTTGTAATGGGACTTATGGTTGTAGGTAATCTGATACCCGATAAATTCCATATACACACCTTCTGGATAGGAATTGTAGTAGGGTTGATATTTTTGATATTTGGTCATTTTCTTGATAAACTGGAGGTTAGTTAAAATGACAAATATTGATATAGCATTAACTGTTTTGGGTATTTTAGGCATTATTGGTATCATCCTCACTCTGCGATACGACCGTAAACTTAGAAAGTTACAAAAGAAATAATCTGGCTTTATTACACCTAAAGATTGCACTAAATCATCTTAACCTTGCAATACATTTTCATTTTTGATAGCATAAATTCATGAAAATCCCTAAGCTCCCTCTTGAGACTCTTCGAAATCTTGATATAGCCATCATCTATCTCTTTGGCTCTCAGTTGCACGGACAAACGACCCCGATGAGCGATATCGATATAGGAGTTGTATTCCAGAGCCATGATACACTTAAAAATTCTCTTAATCTGTATACTAAGTTATACAATATATTCACAGACATATTTCCAGGCCCTAACGAAGTAGACATTGTCTTTATGCAGCAAACATCCCCTGCATTTCAATATGAAGTAATCAAGCATGGTAAAATCCTCTATGAAATTGATCCGGTTTTTCGTGCCAACTATGAAGAACAGATTGCCAGAGAATATATGGACTTTGAACCAGTGCGTCGTCAATATAGCGAGGCGCTTCTTTTAAGAAAATGACAAACCATCTGCCTCTTAACAAAGAGAAACTTGAGAAACTACTTCTACTTATTGAAGAATCACTAAAAAGCCTTGAACGGTTTAAAGGAATACCAATTGAAACATTTAAAGAAGTTAAAGACAACTTTAAGATTGTCTTTTTTGATCTGCACCAGGCCCTTGAAGCCATAATGGATATAGGCAACCATATCCTGTCGAGAATACCTGGTACACGACCAGAGAGATATAAAGACATAGCAAGATTACTTGGAGAAAACAGTATTGTACCTTCTGATTTTGCCAATGGTCCTCTCTTAAATATGGCCGGATACAGAAACCGTATGGTACACGTATATTCAGAAATAACTGTTACAGAACTACATGGGATCATTCAGAATGACCTCAAGGATATAGAAACTTTTATACAGCATATTAAATCCCTCCTTACCAATCCTGAAAATTTCAACTTAACCATTTCCGAAAATGAGTAATCAGCATATAACCTATCTTATCTTCCGGAATATCCTTACTCGTGCACATGGGACATTTCAGATTGCAGTAGGATGTAGGCTCGATCCACAAACGCAGTGGTCCATATGGCAACCTTTTGCTGCCACGTTTGTAATGCCAGACCACCCTTGAGAAACGAGTTAATTTGTTATGCATCTTCCAGCCCAAACTTTGTATCCTTCCCGGACTTTAGCCTCATTTATCATGCCTCCCTGCTGCTACTTCATTTGCCGCTACCCAGCACCAGACCAGCTTGGCCAGGAAAATCACAGGAAATGTATGCCAGTATCGCCGCACCGAGGGATGCCGAAGAAATATCTTGCCGGTTACAGCCGATGCAATCAGCGGAGAGAGAACACGCAGTACCATCGGTTGAAAGAGAAACCAGGGGGTACTGAGCTCCTTCCGGAACATTGTGCGCACCCGAATGGATTGACGTGCCCAGCTTGCTGAATGGCCAATCACAGCCTTTAAACTATTCCGCACAGGCCTATGTATTACCATAGCTTCAGGTTCAAAGAACAGGTCATAGCCTGCCTGCCTAACCCTCATGGCCATATCAAAATCCTCACCAGGAGGGATGCCTTCATTAAAGAGACCCACCTTATCAAAAACTCCCTTTTCAATCATTAGATTTGCAGTGGGTTGCATGAAATGCCTGTTTGGTCCCCTGCCGATATCCGGAAGGAGATCATGGAAATGGGCTACATTGTCACATAAGATCCAGTATGGCCCGCTATCAAACCAGATAGGGCCGCCCACAACTTTAAACCCATTACGATATGCCCCTAATAATGAAATCATCCAGTTCTCTTCAGCTATACAGTCAGCATCAATAAAGAAAATAACCTTCCCCTGAGCCGCCTTTATCCCCCTATTCCTTGCCTCTGCTGCATTAAGGTTTCTCTCGGACTCAAGAAATCTGATGCGTCCGTCTTTAGCCTCCTGCCGGCGAACAAGGTCGTAACGATCCCGTCCCACAACCAGGATCTCATACTCCCCATCCACCCCCTCCTGCCGTCCAAGGGCCTCCAGCACCTCTCCAATCCGTGGAGAATGAAGATTCGGGATCACAACACTATATGCTACATTGACCATATAACCATTGAAAATTAGCGATAGCCACTACCTGACTTACCGGATTAAATTTGGAAACCCCAGATCTTTAATAATCCGCCCATCCGCAGTCAGATAATATAAATCCTTCACACAAAAAGATACCCTCCTGGGATAGGGATATAAGGACGTGGCCGGAAGTTTTTTAGAAGATGCAGACCTGAATTCTAAATGGAGAAACTCCCTCTCTTTTAAGTCATCCTCTAAGGTTATTTCAAAAACCTGAGTATGCTCATTCATCGAGAACATCTCTTTTCCTCTTTTATTAATCTTCAGCCAAACCTTCCCGGAAATTACAGGCTCAATCTGTAGGACTAAAGACTTTGCCTCTTTAATCAAAGGGAGCGAGATAAATCCCCTCCTGCTCATATATCCATCCTGATAAAAGCCAGAGGCGCCTCCCATGGTTACAGGATAAAGGAGCCTCTTACCGGTTGAAACTGCCCCCTTAACAGGGGCAGTATAATTACCCCTGTGGTTTTTCAGAAATCCCTTCGGGACATGCAAAAAGATCGCCGGCGGCCATCTGTAATCACCATACCTTCTTGAAATATTTTTAATCTCCCGCCATCTCCTCCATCCCCCTGACTGGGTCTTCGTCCCGGGGTATACCCTTGCACAGGACAATTTTTCAGGTATATGAATAATCCTTCCAGCCTTCGAGAGACGGATCCATAGGTCCCAGTCCATAGTATAGGAATACTGCTGGTCTAAAAGACCGGCAGAAAATAACGCATCCCTCCGTATAAAAGCAGAAGACTGAAAGATAAAATTATAGAGATGAATCATCTTCCATAAATCAAAAAAGGGCTCATCTCCATAAGGCATCTCCCATTTGCCGGCCTCATCAACCCAATACCCATCACCATAAACCATAGCAGCGGAAGGCCTATTTATAAATATTTCCACAACCTTCCTGATTGCCCCTGGCTGATAGTAATCATCTGAATTAAGCCACGCCACAATCTCACCCTTTGCCATGCAAAAGCCTTTATTTATCGCATCTGACTGACCTGCATCCGGCTCTGTCCGCCATTTGATACGGTCTCCGTATCTTTTGAGAATATCTATCGTACCATCCGTTGACCCGCCGTCCATCACTATATATTCAATATGAGGATAGTCCTGCTCAAGGACACTTCTGATAGTCTTCTCAATGAATCGCCCGTGATTAAAAGATGGTGTAATAATACTTACCAGCATCAAAACCCTACTTATTCCACTTATTCTCCACAACCCTGTGACCCGCATCCCTGAGGGTCTTCTCCTGACTCGCCAGCTCCATGTCATGTTCTACCATCATCTTGACCAGATCCTCAAACCTGACCTTCGGCTCCCATCCCAGCTTCTCTCTGGCCTTGGTCGCATCTCCCATCAGGATATCCACCTCTGTCGGTCTGAAGTACCTGTGGTCAATCTGTACATGTTTTTCCCAGTCCAGTTCCAGACTATTAAACACCCTCTCAACAAACTCCTTAACAGAGTGCGTCACCCCTGTGGCAATCACATAATCATCCGGTTCATCCTGTTGGAGTATCAGCCACATGGCCTCCACATAATCACCTGCAAACCCCCAGTCTCTTCTGGCCTCAAGATTACCCAGATATAACTTGTCCTGTAATCCGAGCTTTATCCTCGTTGCTGCACGAGTGATCTTGCGGGTTACAAATGTCTCTCCCCGGCGGGGGGATTCATGATTAAAGAGGATACCGTTGCAGGCAAAAATACCGTATGCCTCACGATAGTTAACTGTCTGCCAGTGGGCAAACACCTTCGCACATCCATAGGGGCTTCTTGGGTAGAAAGGCGTTGTCTCCTTCTGCGGGATCTCCCTCACCTTCCCGAACATCTCTGAGGAAGCGGCCTGATAGAACCTGACCTTTTTTCCCCTCCTCTCCTGATAATCCCTCATGGCTTCTAACAGGCGGAGAGTCCCGAGTGCATCCACATCCACAGTATATTCAGGCTCCTCAAAGGAGACCATCACATGAGACTGCGCCCCTAAATTGTATATCTCATCCGGCTGAACATGTTCTATCCCCCTCCTGAGGGCTGTCCCGTCACTCAGGTCCCCGTAGTGGAGAAAGAGCTTTGCCTCGGGAATATGGGGATCTCTATAGAGATGATCGATACGGCCGGTGTTGAATGTACTGGAGCGTCTTATGATCCCGTGCACCTCATATCCCCTGGAGAGTAATAATTCAACGAGATATGAGCCGTCCTGTCCTGTAATGCCTGAGAGTAATGCCTTTTTCATTTAAACATCTCCTTTCCTATAGCAACCGATTTAAGTTCTTTAATATATTTTTGAAAAACCTTTTGTAATCAAACCTTCGATCTTCCATTTCAAATTAGAAGGAAAAGGTATCCTGTTAAATGGTGATAATATCTTATTACATCTACTATTTAATGACTCAAACCTGGTGATTTCTTCTGTGAATGTAGTTCCCTGTTCTCTGATTTTCTCTTCAAAAAGCCCTCTGGCATATTTATAAAGTTCAATATCCCGCATATTTTTTTCTTCTATTAGCTTCGCTGTCCCACCTGATATACGTTCCTTAACCGGCCTGTTCCTGGCAACATTCTCTCTCGTGTAAAAAACATTCCCCCATCCCAGAGTCCTCTTTAGCAGCATCAGGCTCTCATCAAACATCTCTGTGAAACCAATAAATGAAAAATTATTCCGGATATTTTCTTTTGCAATTTCCAGGCGATTTACACCCTTCTTACTCCCTGCGATAAGGGCGGTCTGCTCATTGAAAGTCTCATTTGTAATATTACTCCGGATAAATTCTTCCAGGCCCATCTTCCTGGACTTAACCTTATTATGGAGGTAATGTTTTGGATTTCTAAGAATAAAGTGATAGAAAGAGATTACCCTATCGACCGGATCGCGCAAAAAGGTAATATATGTAGATGGAAATGGCAAAAGTTCATGAATCCCAAAGAGAAAGTGCCCGGAGAGGAACATTATCTTTCTCTTCCTGGCTTCAGAAAGGCTTTTAAAAATCTCAAGAGTCTTTTCTCCTGGTTTTGGGTATATTGAACAGACAGATCTTTTGTCATAATTCTGATTTATGATCTTAAGTAAAGTGGTTCCCGCTGTCTTGGGGATATGAAGGAATATCACAACCATTATGAAAATCTCTTCAGGTCGCTATCCACCATGAGTTTGACAAGTTCCTTAAAAGACACCTCAGGAACCCAGCCAAGCGCCTTTTTTGCCTTTGATGCATCGGCCTGCAGCAACATTATCTCAGATGGTCGATATAAAGTCTCGTCTATCTCAAGGTATTTATCAGGATCGAGTTCTACATAATGGAATGCTGCCTCTAAAAATTCCTTTACCGAATGGCATTCACCGGTTCCTATTACGTAATCGTCAGGTTTCTCCTGCTGCAACATAATCCACATGGCTTTTACATATTCTGCTGCAAAACCCCAATCCCTTTTTGCCTCTAAGTTCCCCAGCTTGATCCTTTCCTCTATGCCCAGTTTAATCCTGGCAGCTTGTGATGTAATCTTCCGGGTAACAAACTCAGCTCCACGCCTCGGTGACTCATGATTGAAAAGTATACCGCTCGATGCATGTAAACCATAGGTTTCTCTGTAATTCTTGGTAAGATGGAATCCGGCAACCTTGGATATCCCATAGGGAGATCTCGGGTTAAAGGGTGTGTTTTCGTTCTGCGGCGTTTCATTAACCTTTCCGAACATCTCACTCGAAGCGGCAAAGTAAAATCTGCAATCAGGGGCTTTTTGCTTTAATGCAGATAATACATAATGAGTCCCATTTATGTTTGAAAGGATGGTAGAGAATTCATCTTCAAAAGAATAACTCACAAAGCTTTGAGCTGCCAGATGATAGAATTCGTCCGGTCTGACTTTCTCCACCACGTTAAATATGCTGGCGTAACTTTCCAGCGAGGCTGAATGTAAATGAATTTTATTGACTATTTGATTTATCCTCCAGAGACGATGGACCGGGTCTTCAAAGGCCACGCGACGGACAATCCCGTGAACCTCATAACCTTTCTCAAGCAACAACTCAGCGAGATAAGAGCCATCCTGTCCTGTTATCCCGGTTATCAATGCCCTTTTTTTCAATTTTATTCCCCTTATGTCTTTTGTTGAATACGTCTCTGACCAGCCTGTTTATAGGCATTTGAGGTCATCTCTATTCCCTGCTTCCACGCAAATCTTTTTGCCCGTTCAAGACCTTTTTTTATTAATCTCCTCCTGAGATCTTCATCCTTCCAGAGCTGATAAATCTTTTCTGCAATATCCTCCGCACTATCAGGATTAAAATAAATCCCCGCATCTCCTACAACCTCCGGAATCGATGTCCTATCCGAACATGCTATCGGCAGACCCACATTAATGGCCTCTACGAGGGGTATACCAAACCCTTCAAAAAAAGAAGGAAAGACCATAATAGTCGCTAAATTGTATATGACCGGCAGATCACTGAATGGCACAAAGGAGAGGAACTTTATCAGTCCCTTCAGATCGAGTCTTTCTATGGTATCCATGATATTTTTATGGTTATTCTGAGAGGCGCCTGTCAATACAACCGGTTTTTCAAATGAATATTTCGATCTTAAAATAGAGATTGCCTCGAGGAGTTTAATATGGTTTTTATGCGGCCATGTCGATGCAGGGTAAAGCATAAATTCAGAGAGGAGATCATATTTGCTGCGAACAGAGTTTAAAAGGGCGGTATCATCAATCTTCTTAAAGTCTTTTGAACATCCTGGATAAGCAACGACAATTTTTTTAGCTTTAATATTATACTTTTCGATAAGTGTTTTTTTAGTATATTCTGAAATTGCTATAATCACATCAGCCCGCTCAGCACTCGGCCTATAGGATACACTCCGCATTTTTATTGTTTCATTATCAAAAAATTCCGGATAATATTCCTGCTGGATATCGGCAACAGTAAGGATTATGGGCAGACTGATATTTAAATAATGTGGATGGATAGTGGTAAAGGGAAAATGAACGGCATCAATGCCATATTTTTGAAAATTTAGTTTCATGCGGCAAGTTTCACTATAAACCTCTCTTATATCAACATCATATATATTACTGTAAGAGAGTAACCTGGAAATCTCATTAACAAGGATCTTAAAAAATATCTTCGGTTTTGCAGAGATCATAATCAATACAAAGTATATAATCCTGAATATTTTGGAATGGTAGATTAATTTAATGTGTGAGTTAGTGTATGGTTGGACAGCCTTTTTTATCTCTTTATTTCCAACAAAGATATAATATTCGTTTTTATTATTATACTCCCACAGACCCTTGATCAGATTTCTGAAATAGATCTCTAATCCTCCAGCAGTGCCACTATCGAGGCCAAGGGCATAAATCCCAATCTTCATAATATCTTTATATCTTCTAAAGGTTCACTGATTAATTCTGAATAAATCATCTATCAACCCATAAAAACTGTATCAAGTTCCTTATATACAATGCTTGTAGAATAATATTGACAGAAAAAGTCCTGTGCCCTGGATTGATTCTTCCTATACTCATTTCTGTCATTAAGCAGCAATAGTATTGCTTCTGAGAACCCTTTTTCGGTATCGGCAAGAAGACAGCCGTTGTTAGATTTCTGAATTATCCCTGTCAACCCCCATGATGTAGTTACTACAGGTTTACCATAAGACATTGCCTCCACTACCTTTACTTTTAGCCCGGTTCCACCTTTAAGAGGACAACAGATAATCTTAGATTTTTTATATATCTCATCAAGATCATTTGCATAAGGGATAAGTGTTATATTTTCTTTATTCCCAACATATTCGCACATCTTACCCACCACTGCAATTCTTACAAATACAGGCAACATCGGGTAGACACCATCCATAAACCATTTAATACCCTCTCTGTTAAAAGTATTTCCTGATCCCACAAAAAGAATATCGAACATATATTCATTGCCATTCTGAAACTTTTCAGGGAAGGAAACAGGCACATTTATGAATTTCGTCTGGGGACAGAAAGGTCTCAGGATCAATGTCTCCTCTTCAGAAATACTAAGAGCGTAGTCGAATTTCGATATTGCCCTTATTTCATCCTCAAACATTCGGCCAAGTCTGAAATCATTACTTTCAGAAAGTAAAAAATTATTCAAGGTAATAAAATCATGAAGGTCTATTATACTTGTTATATTTGATTCGATCTCATCTAAAAGTGATGCCCAGTAAACATAGCTGACAAGAACGAATGAATACTGTTTACTTTCGGCCAATCTCCTGAACTTCTTTCGTAATGAAGGAAAAGAAAAGTCTTGTAAACAGCCCCTCTTTATGTTTAGCGCCCTTTTAAACTGTTCTTTAATGGAAGGACTCCAGTTACAAACAGTTATGCAATCAAATAAGTCACGTCTATTAATGTATTCTCCTGTCCAGTTATTAGTAAATCCATTTATACTCAAAAGATCTATCTTGAAATCCCTCTCCTTGAAATAAGATAGTAAATTATAAAACCTGCGATGCGTCCCATCACTCATCTCATAAAAATTATGAGGATAAAATATAAGGATCCTTTTCTCATTCACTTCCTACCCCATGTGCCCACTATTAACCTGTAAAATAATTTGTTTATATATGGATAAAGAAATCTTAGAAGATATGATTTTCCATATTTTACTCTTATGACTACAGAGAAATATTTATAAATCCAGCTCGCGCATAGCAACAACCGGCTATTAGTGACCTTCCTCTCGATTATCATGGACTCTTTCACACGCTTATACATACTCGATATGGTCTTTGTCTCCGGATATAATCTAAAACATGAAAACGTATCTGAAACCTTTTTATATTTAACGCCTGAGAGGATGAGGCGGATAAAGAAATCTGCATCAAAGGTATAGTTTAATCTTTTATCAAAGGGATTATTCTTCAAAAATTGAATTTTTAGAAATGCAGAAGGCTGAAGTATATGATAATCCAGAAACACGAGCTCTTTAAAATCTATGCGGTCTGTTTTATGATTGCCGGTCTTACACCCCTGTTTATCAATAATTATTCCATTGCCTATTAACAGATTTATATCCTCTTTCTCGAAGTACATTGCAACAGTTTCAAGTGTATTGTCTGAATAAAAGATGTCGTCAGAGTTAAGCCATACCCCTATATCCCCTTTTGCATAGGCAAATCCTTTCTCAATCGCATCTGCCTGTCCTTCATCCCTCTCACTCGACCATTTATACTCTATACCTTTACACTTCACAGGCCACTTACCTTCTTTTAGAAGGTTTTCGTATTTCTTGATGATGTCAACTGAATTGTCCGCTGACCCTCCATCCATGATAATGTACTCTATACAAAATTTTCCTTTTTGAGATAGAACGCTTTTTATAGTCTCTTCAATAAATTCTCCTTGATTGAAAGATGGTGTAACAACGGAAAAAGTTATTAACCCCATATTAACGCTTAAAGCATCTTTTCCAATTGTCTATTGAATAGAGATTTAAGCATATTCTCCTTCCCAAAGAGACTTTAAAAAATCTTTGACCGGCAAAACAGTGATGCCTTCTAACTTCCTTGTGCGAGCCTCAAGACTTACGCATAAGTAACGTTTGAGTTTCTTTTCTTCTGCAAGGGCGCGAAGTGATTTTAAATCCTGTACAGAAACATTTTCTTTAGCCTTTACCTCGACAGCCGTGTGATCGTCAATAATAAAATCAACTTCGAATCCTGAAGTTGAACGCCAATAGGTCAGAGGTTCCCCTGATATATAATCCCGGTAGCTCATCAGCTCATGATATATATAGGTCTCAAAGGCATCTCCAAATTCAGACGTCCCTTTTTGTATGTGCCGCCTTCCTTGCAGCGTCGTCGCTACCCCTGTATCAAAAAAATAATATTTAGAGGAAGAAAGGGGCTTTCGTTTTATTGACCTTTTCCATGGGGGTAGTTCATGGAGAATCAGAGTATCCTTCAGTATTTCAAAATATTCGTATATTGTAGTCCTGGGCACCTGCGCATCATTTGCCACATTTGTAAAATTGACAATGGTAGCATTACAGAGAGCAGCCACTTTCAGAAAACGGCTGAAGGCAGGTATATTCCGGGTAGCGCCTTCGGCAACTATTTCTTGCTGCAGGTATGACCCTGTGTAGGCATGAAGATCGGACTGAGGATCATCAGAGAAATATATGGATGGGATAGCGCCACGCTCAATTACACGATTTAAATCAAAGTTTGAGCCAAGTTCATGAAATGTAAGGGGATGCATATATTTTGTCCGCGCCCTTCCACCGAGAAGATTGACTCCGCCACGACGCAACTTTCGGGCGCTTGACCCTGTAAGCAAGAAACGAATGCCCCTGGTTTCAATGAGCCTGTGTACCTCATTGAGGAGGATTGGAAGCCGTTGTATTTCATCAATAACTATAAGGCGCTCACCTGAAAGGATCTCCTCGGATAAACGCTCAGGCCTCTGACTCAGAGCCAGATACACGCTTGTATCAAGCAGGTCATATACCCGAACCCCTTTAAGTGAGTGGCCAATAAGAAAAGTCTTACCGGTTTGCCTGGGGCCTAACAAAAAATAGGATTTCTTTTCAAGCAGAGCATTCAGATCCAATGCCCGCTCAACATAAGGTTGTTTATTTTCCTGATATACTGGTGTCATATCTGTCGTCATTTATAATAATAATTGACGGAATATGTGTCAAGTATCATTTGATAAGTTCTCTTTGAGGCTTATAAAATACTATTGACACAATACTATTATTCTGATACTATTCAGGCATGAAATACACACAGCGAGTCCAGGTACTCTTTACAGAAAAGCAATACAAAACTCTTGAAGAGTTGGCCGCTAAAGAACATAAAAAACTCGGCGCCATTGTACGCGAAGCAGTGGAAGAAAAATATCTGACAGAAGAGAAAATAAGACGGATGAAAGATGCCGTGGATTCCCTGTTGAAACTTGCTGAGGAATCCTCCACAACACCACCAATAAACTGGGATACATGGGAAGAAGAATATACACGCCTTAAAACAGGCCGCAAAAAATGAGTCTCCATTTTCTCGATAGCAATATCCTCATGTATTCCCTCGGAAGTTCCCATTCCCTGAAAGCCCCTTGCATGAAAATCCTTGAAAAGATACGATCCTCTAAGATTCAGGTCTGCACCAACACAGAGGTGTTTCAGGAAATTCTCTACCGGTACTATTCCCTTGACAAGAAAGAACTCGCTCACCAGGCATGCAAACTTCTTGAAGATATCACTGATCCTATCCTCTCCGTTTCCCAGGAAGACATCACAAAAGCGATAGCCCTTTTGAAACAATATACCATCAACGTCCGGGATGCCGTTCACGCTGCAACCATGCTGAATAATGACATTCGCCATATTATTAGTACTGATACCCACTTCGATCAAATTCCCGAAATAAAACGCATCCAACCGTAGCGTTGCCTTTGATAGACAACCTCTCTAAATATTGCTATGATACAAGCAAACTTGTTATAGGTGTTGCTGTTGTTGGCAACCTGGTGACTGTAATAGGCATAATAGGCATCATCCTCTACGTTATAAACCCCAGGTAATTTCCCTTGTTTATAACGTCGTATTTAGCATTTTTATAGCCTTCGAGCCATGTCTTTGGCGGTCTTAATTTCCCTGTCTTCCACTTAATCTCACACCCGTAAAGTCTGCCTTCCCGCTCTTCAACAAGGTCTATCTCCTTCTGGTCGTAGGTCCTCCAAAAATAGTTGTTTGCCGATATGCCGAGATATTCCTGCTTCTTCAACCTTTCACAAATAATATAGTTTTCCCACAGCATCCCGATGTCATCACGCATATTCAAAGGGTTAAAATTGTTTATCAGCGCGTTCCGGATACCTGTGTCGTAGAAATAATATCGGGCATTTTTGGTAATCTCCTTTCGCAGGTTCCTACTGAAACCCGAAAGCCTAAAGATGACAAAAACCTTTTCCAAAAGCTCCAGATAGCGCTCAACAGTATTTTTGCTGATGCCGAGTTGCCCGCCAAGTTCATTAAAAGAGACCTCCCCTCCTATCTGAAAGGCAAGGAGCTGCAGAAGACGGACGATCTTATCCGGATGCCTCACCCCCTCCATCTCCAGAATGTCTTTAAAAAGATATGCGCTTACAATCTCTTTAAGGTATCTCTCCCGCAAGCTGTTATCACTGGAGAGAACTACTTCTGGATATGAGCCAAATATGAGCCTTGTTTCGAGATTTGCCTCTGTTTCAACTCGTTGCTCTATCTGCATAAGTTCCAACTGAGCCAGGGGAAACAGTTTTATTGTATATTTCCTGCCGGTCAGAGGCTCGCCTATATCTCTGGCAAGGTCGAAAGAAGATGAGCCAGTTGCAATAATCTTTATGTTCTTTATATGGTCGATGATAAGCTTCAGATTTAATCCTATCTCTTTGACCTTCTGTGCTTCGTCTATGACCAATAAACTCTTTTTGCCAACAAAGTCTTTTAATTTTATAATCGATTGACTGCCCAGATATTCTCTGACCGTTATATCTTCGCCGCTTACAAGAAGATATCTCTCTTCATCAACCTTTTCCAAATAGTGGTTTATCAAGGTAGTCTTTCCACATCTTCTTGGTCCATAGACAACCACTACCTTGTTAGGGGAAACCAGCTTCTTTAGATTTTCTAATTGCCTTTGAGGTATATACATAATTTATTGATTTACGGTCACTATACTGACAATATTTTATGATATTTTGTCAGTTAAGTCAACGCCCAAGTAATCCTATCTCTACCCAACAAAATAATTCCGTATAATGTCCCCGGAATTCGGACCAACAAAATAATTCCGTATAATGTCCCCGGAATTCGGAATTCTCCCCGGAATTCTCCAACCATAGCTTTGCCTTTATAGGCAAAGATTGTTCTGCACCGCATAAATCCTTACCAATCACTATCCGAATAAAATTCCTTAGATATATATTCAACCTGCTCTCTGGTCCGTTTGATCTCTGTATCTGTGAGTCTGTTCTTCCAATTGTATATATTACTTTTACTATCAAGCCTTATATGATCATGTCTGTGTGCTTCACCTGGATTTGAAGAATCCGTATAGGTTCGGACTTCCTTCTGAATATCCTTAGAGAATTCCAGACCTGTTCTGTCAAATATATTTTTAAAATGATGAAGGGGATCCCGCGATATGTCTTCATGGCGGATAAAAATCCAATCCTTGTGCTTGTTTTGATATTTGATTATCATTGCATGAATAAGTTTCCATAACAAAATGCCCTGATCGATTATGTCATGCTGATTATCAGTATAATCTTGAATCTCTTTTTCAAAAGGATACAAATGATCCCTCATAAGAAGCGGCTGTTTCAGAAAGTGTGAAAAGTCATGCGTCCAGTTTATCCTCTTTAAACTCCCTGCAAAGGCAGCCGGGTGCCTTATTAAGACTATTACATCCATATCGAAAGTCTTTGCAAGCCATTCAGCGGAAAATAAGGCAATAGGGTCTTTAATGAGAGGCCGTATTCTATGTAAACGATACTTATAAAATCTTTTGTATTCATTTACTACCCTTTTCAGTTCCTTGCCAGACCTTATTTTCCTGAGTTTACCAATCAAATTGTAACGGAATGTAAAGGTGTTCTTAAGATGCCTGTAATATTGAGGCTGATTTTCTTCTGTAATATATGTGAACCAGTAGTCAAATTTAGCTCCACATATGCCTGGATCGTGGGTCAAATTAAATGGTTCATGAATATAGATTACATCCGTGGAAACAGCAATCATCTTTCCCACCCATGTCGTCCCTGAACGATGGGAGCCTGTAACAAGTATTGGTTTTTTCATTTTTTCTTTTT
>Ga0209521_10000611_pt1 | contig 27999 bp, 28 predicted proteins | sample Rifsed19ft4_FD_184016 | JGI IMG/M metagenome (GOLD analysis project Ga0209521, IMG submission 184016) | Soil microbial communities from Rifle, Colorado, USA - sediment 19ft 4 (version 2) | ecosystem: Environmental > Terrestrial > Deep subsurface > Rock core/Sediment | place: Rifle, Colorado...
TGTTGATGCTGAATATGGCGCCGCAGGCAGGCTTTGTGAGGCTTTCATCCATGATATGGTCTTTAATGATGATCCGTCCGACTTGATTTAACGCACCATAAACTTTCTTCATCAGGGCCCTATTTGCATCTTCATTTTCACTGTGAATTATGTTTGACAGGAATGCAACGTCAAATCCAACAGGCAGGGGATCCATGCTATAATCTCCGGCAACTAAATTTAAATTTATCCTGTCGCTTAGACCCTCTTTTTTCAGCACCTTTTTTGTGACATCGAGTGTCCCGGGCAGGTCGAATATAGTTGCAGATATGTGAGGATATTTACGACATATTGCTATAGGATATGTCCCGGGGCCGGAGCCTATATCGAGGATAGAATGGACGCCTTCAAGATTCAGCCTGTCTGCCAATAATCCTGCATCCCCCCGGGCAGAGACGATATGGTGCATTGCCATGATGAAACACTCTGTATCTTCCTTATTTGTCTGATGCATGTCAGGAGTCCGGACTGGTTTACCTGTCCTTACCGCCTCAATAAGTTTCTCCCACACATTCCACATAGAAGAATCAAATTTTATCATGCTGCTATAGCAAGTCTCAGAGGTGGACAACAGGTATTTTCCTGAAACTTCAGTCAGGGAAAACAGGTTGTCCTTTTTCTCAAGAAGATTAAGGGCTGTAAGTGCATTCAAGAATAGTTCTGTGGCCCGTACCTCAGTATGTATCTTTGCTGATACCTCCTTAGCGGACATCATCTGGCTACCAATAGTGTCAAATATATTTAATTCAATTGCAACATGAAGGATTCTTGATTCGGCATAGGCGCCATTGAGATTGTCTATATATGTAAAATCCATAATCTACACCTTAACAATAACCCGGAAATATTTCAATAATTCTTTACTTTTAACTTTTCTTACGATAAAATTATCAACTCAAAAAGAAAGGAGTGGTATCTGATATGAACCTTTGCCCAAAATGTAAGCATATGTCGAATTGCTTAGTGCCAACAGAGCTTGATACATCTGCGGAAATGGAGTCACTTGATGAGGCGCTTGAGGAGCTTAGGGAGATACAGGAAGAGGAGGGGAGTAATTCGGTCTTTATCCCTGAAGATGTGGTGTTTGAAGTAATAGTATCAGAGTGTGCTGATTTTGAGGAAGAATCATTCCATTAGTTGATGCAGAAAAGCGCCTGTTTAATGTTACAGTGAGTGGAGAGTTCAGATGGAATCGTGTGAAGATATTCTGAAAGAGAAACTGTCGAAGCGTGTCCTGTCGAATAAGACTACGCGCGAAGGGATGCTTGCATGTTTTGTTGTGACCATGATGAAATATCTTTCTAAGAAGGGTATCAGCAAACCGGAAGATACTGTAAGGAAGACTATTTATGATTATGCAGGTGAGGCATTTAAATCAATTGGGGTTGACTTTGAGTTCCCGAACCTTGAAGATCTGAAGAAAATAAAGGCCATCATAGAGGAAAAGATAGACGCCGCCGCTATAAAAAAAGAGGAGCCTGAGCTGTTCAATGAACATGAGCGGATATGCAGCACCCTGTTCCGGAAATTTGAAGGTTAAATGGTTAAATAGGGACACATCCTATGGATCCTCTTACACATGGTTTAGCAGGCGCTGTTATCGCCAAAGCCGGATTTTCCAGGAGCATCGGGAAATGGGGTTCAATAACAGGCATCATCGTAGCTGTATTACCGGACTCTGATTTTATACTCCGGTTATTTGGAGTAGAGACTTTCTTAAAATACCACCGCGGGATAACACATTCCCTTATCTTACTGCCGGTTTACAGCCTTATACTTGCCTATATCTTTCAACGTATATCAAAGAGCAGGAATTTCTTTTACTTCTATCTTCTATGTTTCTTATCGCTCCTGAGTCATATCCTGTTAGACCTTGTGACATCTTTTGGGACAATGGCACTGAGTCCGCTTTCAGATCAGCGGCTGGCATGGGACATCATCTTTATAATTGATCCATATTTTACCGCTATACTCCTTATTCCATTTCTTCTGACTTATCTATTTAAGAATTATAACAGAGAGCTTGGAGTGGTATCCATAAGCCTGCTTGTGCCGTATATTGCACTGTGCATATTCAGTCACAATAACGCTGCATCTATGGCCTACAGGGAGGCGGAGGAAAGGCACATGATTCCTCATGCGGTTGCGGCGCTGCCGCAACCGCTTTCACCATTCAAGTGGGTGCTGCTGATTGATACGGGAGACACACTGTATCAGCGTTTTGTGGATATAAATGATAAGGATGATCTGCAGAAGGCAGGTAGAGGTATGATATGGAAGAAATGGCCGGACTCTCCATGGATAGATAAGGCATTGAGGCTGCCAGGGGTGGAGTTTTACATGTGGTTTGCAAGATTTCCTGTGGGTATAGTGAATGATATGGATGATGGACATCATCTTATTGAATTTATAGATCTAAGGTTTGATATTTTAAGGGATAGAATTCCTTTTACATATAGAGTAGAATTTGACAAGGGCGGTGCAGTTGTATCACAACAATTTACTACGGTTAATTCTTTATTAGACGATTATGGCAGAAGATAGTTTAATACTTACAGACGACTTTGTCCTGAATGCATACAGGTTGCAAAAGAACGTCCAGCCCAAAATATGGAAGTGCATAATATTGCTGCTCAAGAATTACCGTCATCCATCTCTTCAGGTCAAACAGTTAAGGACAGGAAGAAAGGGTATAATGGAGTGCAGGGTGGATGAGACATACAGACTCATCTTTGAGCTGTCGGATAATGGTCCCATGAGGCTATGGTATGTAGGACATCATGACGAGGCATTACAATATGGGTCTAAGATAACAGAGCTTGCCCCGAAAGAGAGACATCCTGAGGTGTATCATGATAAGATGTTACACGAGATAGATTTCTGATTAGTTTATTGGATTATGGTATTACATACTTTTGACATTATAGCGCTGATTTTTTTTGTGTCCTGCACATTGCTTTATCATGCCTATTATTATTCCAAGGTAGCGAGACTTCCGAGGCATATCTTTAAAGGCAAGATAAATATTATCCGCAGGACATGGGTGGAAAATATGCTGAAACCAGGGCAGGCTCTTACTGCCGTCCAGTCGCTTCGGAACATCCATATGGCAGCGTCATTTCTTGCGTCTTCAAGCATTGTGTTTATAGGCAGTATAATCTATCTGATATTTAATATCGAACAAACATCAGGTATAGTTACAGGAAGGGGGACTATTGCACTACCTGATTATCTATTGTTCTTAAAGCTGCTTGCACTAATGATCATGTTTCTTCTATCCCTTTTGAATTTTACCCTCTGCATACGTCTCCTCAACTACTTAGTCATTCTTATTGGCGCTTCACAGGAGACTATAGAGGACACGATGAAGATGAGCGCGGTTGATTATATAACAAAGATGTTCTCAACGGCTGGTATTCATTATACATTCGGTATAAGGGGATTTTATTACACTATTCCATTAATAGGCTGGTTCTTAGGCACCTGGCTTTTTATAGCGCTTACTATAATTGTCTTATTTCTCTGTCTAAGACTTGATTATGGTAAGTAGGGAGGAAGTTCCCCTTTTTGGCAACTTTCAGCTTCTCTTTTGTGTTGTTGATGTCTTTATTGTTGAAGTAAGTTAAAAAACCTTCCCTTGCAACAAATGGCGCCTTTATCTTCCAGACAGGACGATTGATGACAAGCGCTGCTATAGCTATTTCCGGATTGTCAAGCGGCGCCATACCTACAAACCAACTGTAATCCCCCTGAGGGTCGTCACCTTCGAGTGAACCTGTTTTGCCTCCCACGACGATGTCTTTAAGATAAGCCTTCCCACGCTGCGTAAAAAAAGAGTGCCTTGCAGTACCCTTTTCAACCGTCTTTGTCATCATGTACCTGAGCTTCTCTGCTGTCTCAGGAGAAATGCCTGCAGTTCCCTCTTTCTTGCCAAAGTTGTATGCCTCTCTTCCATCAATGAAGATTTTTTCAACTATCCGTGGCTCCACCATCCTGCCATCATTAGCTATAGCTGAGGCTATCATGGCGCCATGAAGAGGGGAGAGGGTAACATCTCCAAAACCTGCTGCTGTCTTTGCAATACTTTTTTCATTGTTTTCAACATGTATTCTGCTTTGCTGCACCGGAAATTCAAAATTTATAGTGTTGTTAAATCCTAAACTTTCTGCAGAACGGAGTAAATCGCCGGCATCAAGCCATCTCAGGGCTACCTTTGCGAAGGCAACATTGCACGATTTTCCCATTGCGTCAGCTAATGTAATCTTGTTCTTGTCTCTTTTTGGATTATCGGTCCAGTTTCCCGGTGAAAGGGCATAGAGTCCTCCCCTGAAGTTAATTACTGTGTCAGGTTCAACCTTTCCCTTTTCAAGGGCTGCTGCCGCTGTTACAAGCTTAAATATAGAGGCTGCCGGATAAGTTGCCCTGAGTGCGAGGTTTTGGTCCACACCATCTTTTTCTGAGTAACCTGCCATAGCAAGGACTTTTCCTGTCTTTGTGGAGATGGCAACAAATGCTCCATATGGAACCTTGTATTTGGCAAACAGGGATATCATCTTCTCTTGTAGAAGAGGGTCTAATGTATAGACCACCTGGACATTTTTCCCGACTTTACTTACAAACCTGTCTTCAATCACCTCATTGAAGAGGGGATCTATGCCTCCTTCTATTCGAACAAAATCTTCAGTGAATTTCAGATTAAGGTTGTCTTCATGGATAGTGTAATTGATTTTTCTGGATAATGTTGTGCTTCCCAAAAAAGGTGAGCTGGTAACCAGGAATGTGATACCGATAATGAAAGAGGCTATTAAGATTGTCTTTTTAGTGATGTGCTTCCGTTTTTTTATTCTACCCTGATAATTCCGCCATTCTTTTTCCACTAAGCCCCCTTTCTAACTTCTAACTTCTAAAAGTAAGCCGCCTGCCTCAATGATGCCACAATAAACCTTTTCAAAAAGAATATAATCAATATTGCAATCATAGGTGAGAGGTCCAGTCCAATTTTCCACATAGGTACGATCCGTCTTATCAAGTTTAAAACCGGCTCTGTAACCTTATAAAGCATCTGGACGATTGGATTATATGGGTCAGGGCTTACCCATGATAGAATTGCCCTTGCAATTATTAGATACATATAGATTGTAAGGATTATATTAATTACTTCGGCCACAGCAGATATAAAATTAGTGAATATAAACATGTCTAATCTCTCTTTCCTAACTCTTCGGCTCTTTTTGTGGCCTGTTCAACCGCGCTCATGAAAGCGCCTCTAATGCCTGATGTTTCAAGTATGTGCAGTCCTTCAATGGTTGTGCCTCCGGGTGATGTAATCATATCTTTAAGCCTCCCGGGATGTTCACCGCTTTCAAGCACCATCTTAGCTGCACCGAGAACTGTCTGGGCAGCAAGCAGGGTTGATGCCTGGCGAGGAAGCCCCGCTTTTACGCCGCCATCTGACAGTGCATCTATAACGGCAAATATGTATGCCGGTCCACTCCCGCTCAGTCCTGTAACCGCATTGAGATGCTCTTCACCCAGGAATATAGACTTTCCTACTGAATCAAATATCTTCTTCACATTCTCAAGCTCATTGAAATTAACACCTGGCCCGGATGCAATTGCAGTAGCCCCTTCAAGTACCAGCACAGGTATATTTGGCATTACCCTGATTATCGGTAACTCCTTTTTTAACCATATCCTGATGTTGTTGATCGATATACCGGCTGCGGCTGATATTATAAGTTTTGACTCGTCTAATACATGTGCGATTTCTTCGACAAGGGATTTTATTGCAGCAGGTTTCACTGTAATCATGATATAACGGGAAGAGGAGGCGGCCTGACTATTATTTTTTGTTGTTTTTACATTGTACCGCTCATGTATATATGAAAGCCTGTCTTCAGCGACATCCGTGACGATGATCTCCTTTTTTGAGTATAAGCCGGATGTAATAATTCCCTTGAGTATGGCTTCACCCATATTGCCTGTACCGAGTATGCAAATCTTATATTCTGTCATTCAGCTTCCTTTCCTGTTCCCGAAGATGGCCGTTCCTATCCTGACCACAGTAGCACCTTCTTCAATTGCGACCTCAAAATCTCCGCTCATGCCCATTGACAACTCCCTGAAATCAGCAGGGCATACTCCATGACGCATGACATTATCCCTTAGTTCCCTAAGCATTCTGAACCAGGGTCTTACATCGTCAGGGCTCTCACTATACGGTGGTATAGTCATCAACCCTTTAAGCGAGACCGCTGTTAATCCTGACATAGCTTTTACTATCTCCATTACCTCATCCGGCATGACACCAAACTTGCCCTTTTCACCCGAAATATTTACTTCTAACAGTATACTTTGTATTATTTCCTTCTTTTGCGCCTTGCTGTTAATCTCCTCTGATAGTTCAATGCTGTCTACAGAGTGGATTAGTTCAAACTTGCCAACAACATATTTCGCCTTATTACTCTGAAGGTGGCCTATGAAATGCCATTGCGCTTCTTTCTCCAGGGCATGCACCTTAGGCATAGCCTCCTGAACCTTGCTTTCCCCAAACACTCTAATCCCTGCTGCCAATCCTTCTCGCAGCCTTTCTACTCCAACCCCTTTGGAAGCCGCAATTAATAAGATATCTTCCGGATTCCTGCCGGCCCTCCTTGCCGCGTTTGCAATCCTATCCCTTACCTCGTTAAGGTTATCCTTGATCATTGCACCTTAGTTCATCATTATTCCGCTTAACATCCTTCCGGTCCCAACACCGTCTCTCCGGTAAGAAAAGAATAACTCCTTGTTACAGGATGTACATAATCCCATATTAAATATGTTTCTTGTCAATACCCCAACATCTTCAATCTGTCTTATGTTCAAAGCAGCAAGGTCAAGCTTTACCTTGCCGTTTCCATCAGGTTTTAAATATCTGCCCCATTCAGGATTTGTACTCTTTAATGGCTCTGACACTATCTCACCGACTGCATAACAACATGCGCCTATAGCAGGTCCCATCCCAACTATTATATCTTCTACGTGACATCCGAATTTATACGCCATCCGGCAGATGACTTTTGATAGAATTCCTTTTATCGTACCTTTCCATCCGGCATGTACAGATGCGATAACAGACTGAACCGGGTCGTAAATCAGCACAGGGACACAGTCTGCCGTAACTACCCCTATACCTATATGGCGTTGATTCGTTATAATTGCATCACACTGAATCTCTGCAGCATTTCGTACAATATCAGCTACCCTTTCCACTGGTTTGTCAATTATGTGTATATCATCTCCATGTACCTGTTTTGTTTTTACAAACATATCTTTACTCCCGAATGGAGTTGCATCAGATGCGTTGAATCTCCTTGTTGTAAAGAAATGTCTAACGCTGCGCTGCTCTAATTCCGGGATGTAAAGTACCATTCAGGTTACCTTCTTCCTCAAAAAGGCCGGCATGTCCCAGTCATCATTATTTATTCCAATTGCCTCATTTCTGAAATCGCTTGTGCTGAATTTCCTTGTGAATGCAGGCCTGTCTATTTTATTGTCATCCTGGTTTTCGTGTTGATGTTCATTTCTGCCTCTCCCGGCTCCAACTGCCACCGGAACCTGCATGTCATGGCTGAATCCGGTTGCGATGACAGTGACTACGACCTTATCTTTAAGTGTCTCATCTATTACACATCCAAGTATTACATTTGCATCGTCATCAGCAGCCTTTTGGATTATCGCGGATGCCTCGGATATTTCATGAAGTGCAAGGTCAGCCCCGCCGGATATATTTATCAGGATTCCCTTTGATCCTTCTATTGAACTGTCTTCCAACAGGGGACTTGCTATAGCCCTCTTTACAGCATCAACAGCCCTGTTTTCTCCGGAACCTATTCCCATACCCATAACGGCCCGTCCCATGTGGCTCATGATTGCTTTTATATCAGCAAAATCCACGTTTATGTAACCTGGTTTGGTAATAATATCCGATATCCCCTGAACAGCCTGCCGCAATACATCGTCAGCAAGTTCAAATGCCTTAAGCATCGGTGTTGTCTTGTCTACAAGACTTCGGACCTTTTCATTAGGTATTACAATTACACTGTCTGCAAACTTTTTCAGTTCCCCGAGACCACGTTCAGCATGTGCTATCCTCTTACCCATCTCATAGAGGAATGGTTTAGTTACAACTGCTACGGTTAATGCACCCATACTCTTTGCAATATCAGCAATGACAGGCGCAGCACCGGTGCCTGTTCCACCGCCCATACCTGCGGTTACAAATACCATGTCAGATTCTGCAAGCGCCTCTCTTATAGTATCTGAATCTTCTAATGCCGCGTCCCGGCCTACATCCGGATTAGCTCCTGCCCCCAATCCCCTCGTCAGTTTTGCTCCTATCTGTAACTTAGTGTTTGCCTTTGAAAGTGCAAGGTTCTGGACATCCGTGTTGACCGCAATAAACTCTACCCCGCGCAGATTCGAGGCTATCATATTGTTTACGGCATTACAGCCGCAGCCACCTACTCCTATAACCTTTATCCTGGCCCCGCATTCAATGATCTCTTCTATTTCAAACATTGGCACCTCCTTATTTTAAAAAAATTCTTTAAACCATCCCTTCATTCTGGAAAAAATATTCTCAAACAGGTGCCCGTTCCTGAATTTCTGCCCATCAGTTCCTTCCTGTTGCATAGCATAGAGAAGGATGCCGATACCGGTAGCGTACATTGGGTGATTTATATTATCAACATTCGCTCCGAAATTTGCCGGAACCCCCTGTCTTACGGGCATACCTGTTATCTTTTCTGCGATTTCAACCATTCCTTTCATAATGCTGCTTCCGCCGGTGAGGACAATGCCGGAAGAGAGCATATCTGCATAATTAGTCTTTTTAATTTCCTTTATTGCATAATCAAAAATTTCTTCAACCCTGGGTTCGATAATGCCGGCCAATTCATACCTTGTGAGCAGCCTGGGAGGTCTTCCTCCCACATCCTGTACTTCCATCCCTCCATTTTCCACTACAAGTGATCTCAGTGCGCATCCGTGATTTATTTTAAGCCTCTCTGCCTCTGCAAGAGGGGTACGTATTCCATATGCAATATCATTTGTCACATGATTTCCGCCTATACCTATCACTGCTGTGTGAGTTACAGCGCCATTGATAAATATAGCCAGATCAGTTGTCCCGCCTCCAATGTCTATAAGCGCAACACCGAGCTCTCTCTCATCCTGTGTCAGTACTGCATCACTTGAGGCCAAAGGCTGAAGGACAATATCCATAACCTCCAGACCTGCCTTATTAATACTCTTGACAATGTTTTGTGCCGATGTGATAGCGCCTGTGATAATATGCACTAACACTTCGAGCCGAACCCCTGAAATTCCGAGTGGATTCTTGATACCGTCCTGCCCGTCTATTATGAATTCCTGGGGGATGACATGCAATATCTCCCTGTCAGGAGGAATTGCTATAGCCCTGGCGGTTTCCAGAGCTTTTTCAATGTCACCCATTTTTACTTCCTGATTCTTGATAGGCACAGCACCTTTGCTGTTAAATCCAAGTATATGACTGCCGGCAATGCCGGTGTATACATTCTTTATCTCAATACCAGCCATCTTCTCAGCCTCATGTACAGCCTTCTTTATTGAATCAACGGTATCTTCAATGTCTACAATAACCCCTTTTCTCAGACCCTTTGAAGGACTGGTACCTATACCCTTTATATTTAATTTATTCCCTTCCTTTACTTCAGCGGCAATTGCACATACCTTTGTTGTGCCGATATCAAGAGCTACAAGTATGTTGTCCTTTTTACCCACTATCCTCCTCCATTAACTATCAAAGCGTCTGAACAACCACCTGGTTATCAAACCTGAGATCTACTTCTTTATAAGGAATTCCCTTGCCATTAAGATCCCTGGCAATTTCATTAAATCTGCGGAGTTTATCCTTGTATCTGTCATGACCAAGTTTTATTCTGTAACCTCTCATATGAAGTGTTATATCAGACCTTCCGTCAACTTCGATACCTGTGAGAGGTAATTCTATCCAGGGGATAGAACTTAATTCCTTCTTTATCCGGATAGCTGAAAACAGCGCCTCCGAATTGGTTTTTTTACCGGTTCCGGTACCTTCAAGTGATATCCCGTATACTACCGGTAGTCCAAATGATGACACACCTTTTTCTCCTAATAAAATTCCCTCTTCATCAGAAAGATATAAGCCGTTTTTACTGTTTATATATACGGCAGGTGTCCTTTCCACTATGTTTATTGCTATCGAAGAGGGGAGTTCTCTCCTCACTGAGACATCCTTAATCCATGGATTGTTCCTAAGCCTGTTTGCCATGTCTGCAATATCGAGTTTAAAAATATTATTACCCTTTACCCTTTGCAAATATGGGCTTAATTCCTCCATGGTGACGAAATTATTTCCAGTGATCCTGACTGATTGCACAGTGAAGTGGCGATCTGACCAGGAGGTTTGAGCTGCTATTCTTTGTTTCACCGGCTTCTCAGATGCTAATCTGTACACATTGTCAGAAAAATATATAACTGGTATTACAGAGACAACAATTCCGGCAAGTATAAGGAATCTGATTACACCCTTCCGAAGTTTCTTAGTGTTTTGTCCATTAAGCCTGTTCTTTTTTTTAGCAGGCTTCTTTTTTGATTTATATTGAGAAAAGTGCATAGTGCCTTTATCTTATAACTCCTGACTTCTGACTACTCATTGCTCATTGCTTCTCAATAAAGGCTGATGAGAGAATCATTTCCACAAGGTTATCATACCCGATACCAGCTTCTCCGGCAGCCTTCGGGAGGAGGCTGGTATCGGTCATTCCAGGAATGGTGTTAACCTCTAATACATATGCCTGTCCGGCAGGGTCAACCCTGAAATCCACACGGGATACATAACAGCAGCCCAGTGCCCTGTGTGCCCTGAGGGCGGTGTCCCGGATATCCTTTGTGACCCTGGATGAAAGCCTTGCCGGCACTATATAGTCAGCCTTGCCGGCTGTAGTCTTGGTCTTAAAATCATAGAAGCCTTCCCCTGGCACAATTTCAATCAGAGGAAGAGTCTTATCCCCGATGATGCCGGCTGTAACCTCCATTCCTGCTATATATTCTTCCAGTAGAACTGTATCACCGTATTGAAACGCATTGTCCAGCGCTGCACCAAGGTCTTTTTTATCTGATACTATACTGATACCTATGGTAGAACCCTCCCTGCATGGCTTGACTACAACCGGATAACGCATGGAAGGAGGCTCACCCGCTTCACTCTTTCTTAAAGCGGAAAATTTGGGAGTTGATATTCCGTGATGTTCAAGAATCTCCTTCGCCAGCAGCTTATCCATACAGACAGCGCTTGCTGAAACACCGGAACCGGTATAAGGGATACCCATCACTTCGAGGAGTCCCTGTACACAACCGTCTTCTCCATATTTACCGTGAAGTGCGATAAATGCAACTTCGATCCCTTCATTTATGAGCCTTCGGGGCAAGTCCCTGTCAATATCAATCGCAACGACGCTATACCCCTTCTTTATTAATGAGGCGGCAACAAGTCCGCCTGTCCTGAGAGATATATCGCGCTCCGATGATAATCCACCCATTAACACGCCGATTTTCTTATCAGTTATCATTTTCCTACTATCTTTACCTCAAGCTCAAGTGTTATTCCTGTATCTTTTTCAACCCTGCTCCCTATTTGTCTGATAAGAGAGATGACATCACCTGCCGTAGCTCTGCCGGTATTCACTATGAAATTTGCATGCACTGGAGATACACATGCGCCGCCGACAGATGCCCCTCTCATACCGACTGAATCAATTAATTCCCATGCCCTTGTGCTGCCCGGGTTCTTGAATATGGAACCTGCGCTTGGCTTGTTTAAAGGCTGGCTCTTTTTTTTCCTGAGAAGATTTTCCTGTACTGTTTTTTCTATCTTCTCTTTATCGCCTTTCCTGAGCCTTAAAACTGCACCTGCTATTGCCTTTCCATGAATAGCTGTACCCCTGTATTTGAATGAAATATCTTTTGCAGGTATGTCTGCCGGACAACCATCCCTGTCAATAATCCGGACTGAATCGAGAACGTCTTTAATCTCCTTTCCATATGAACCTGCATTCATTATTACAGCGCCGCCAAAAGAGCCCGGGATGCCGGCTGTAAATTCGAGACCTGAAAGCCCGTTTTGTATTGTGAACCGCAGTAGCCTTGTCAAGGCTACTCCTGCGCCGGCATAAAGGTAAACCCTGTTGTTTAATTCTTTTGTCTGAACTATTTGCCTGAAGCACTCTCCGGATAAATTAGAAGATAATGATGCGACGATCCCATGTAATCCCTTATCACTGACTAAAAGGTTTGACCCTTTTCCTAAAATAAAAAGCGGTATTTTTTCAACCCTGGCAATATGAATAATTTTTGACATATCTCTCTCGTCACGTGGGAATACCATAGCTTCCGCAGGTCCGCCAATACTGAAAGATGTGTATTTATTCATAGGCTCATCAAAAAGCACTGTACTATTTAATTCAGACAGCAGACCTCTGAGTTGATTGCGTTTCTTAATCACCACCTGCAAGTCCCTATAATCTTTTCATGTTTTACTTCTTACTTCTTGCTTCTAACTTTCTTTATTCCCGATTATTTCCCTGCCCACCTTCCATATATCACCGGCTCCGAGCGTGATAACCATGTCTCCTGGTCTCATAAGTTCCTTTACCTTCTCAGGGATGTTTTTTTTGTCCGGTACAAACAATACATTCTTATGACCATGCTCAATAATCGTGTTAAAGAGCTTCTCAGCGCTAACACCTTCAACAGGTTTTTCTCCTGCAGGATATATGTCAGTGACCACAAGGAGATCAGCATTGCCGAAAGCCAATGCAAATTCATTCATAAGATCCCTTGTCCTTGTATAGCGGTGCGGCTGGAAGAGAACTACTGTCCTGCGTCCCCATCCTGCCTTTGCCGCAGAGAGGGTAGCTTTAATCTCTGTGGGGTGGTGTCCATAGTCATCAACAACAAGAATATCCTGAGGATCTATCTTTCCAACTATCTGGAACCTGCGCTCAACACCGCTGAAATCTCTGAGTGCCTTCTTTACCTCATCTATGTTGATATCAAGCTCTACAGCCACACCTATGCCGGACAGGGCATTGCTGATATTGTGTATGCCTGGAAGTGACAGCTCGAATTTACCCATGTCCATCCCATTATACAGCACCCTGAACTTTGAACGTCCGGACATCATCTCGATATCAGCGACCGTGATGTCAGCCCTGTTATTTATGCCATACGTAATATACCTCTTTTCAACGGCATGCAGAATGCTCCTGATGTTGGCATCATCAGCGCACAATATAGAGACCCCGTAGAACGGCACCTTATTTATGAAGTTGAGAAATGTCTTCCTGATGGTCTCAATGTCATGATAGTAATCAAGATGTTCTGCATCAATGTTGGTTACAATGGCAATTGTAGGAGAGAGTTTAAGAAAAGATCCGTCACTCTCATCAGCCTCTGCTACGAGGAATTCGCTTTGACCCAGTTTTGCATTGCTGCCCAGGCTGTTAAGCTTTCCTCCTATAACTACAGTCGGATCAAGTCCTGCAGATGCCAATATGCTTGAGATCATGGAAGTAGTGGTAGTCTTTCCGTGTGCCCCCGCAATGGCTATGCCGTATTTCAACCGCATCAGTTCTGCGAGCATCTCGGCCCGCTGTATGACAGGTATGGAAGCGCTTCTTGCAGCTACAACCTCAATATTATGCGCAGAGACTGCTGAGGATATGACAACTACCTGCGCCCCTTTTATATTGGACGAACTGTGCCCTATGGTTATATGACCGCCTGCATTCCTTAATCTTTGTATTACATCTGTTTCATTCATATCCGAGCCGCTTACCTTGTATCCTAAATTGAGCAGCACCTCTGCGATCCCGTTCATGCCCGAGCCGCCTATTCCCACTAAATGTATGTGTTGTATTTTTCTGAACATGTTATTTCCTCTTCATTATTTCAATATCAGAAATTTGCACAACTTAACAATATTATGTGCTGAATCCTGTCTGTACAATCGTGAACTTTTTTCTGCCATCTCTTTCAGCCTCTCCCTGTTATACATAAAATATTTAATCTTGTCAGCAAGTATTTTACCGCTCAGCTCATTCTCCAGTATCACCTCTGCACTTCCCATTGATTTGAGATGTTCTGCGTTGGTCCTCTGATGGTCATGCGCAGCATGAGGATAAGGAATCAGTATTGCAGGACGTCCGCTTGCGGTTATTTCAGCTATGGTTGTAGCGCCGGCCCTGCATATAACGATGTCTGATTTTCCATACATGTCAACAATATTGTATACATAAGGTGCCACCTCAGCGCTAATACCGGCCTTTTCATATGATTCATTTACCCACTCATAATCCTTTTCTCCGGTCTGGTGCAGAAATCTTATTTGGCCGGCTTCCTTCTGCAGAAACTCAAGTGATTCCATAATGCCTTTATTTATTGCATGCGATCCCTGACTGCCGCCAAAAATGAAGACTGTAAATGTCTTTCCCGGATTGTATTTGCAATCTGTTATTCCCTTTCTCACTGGATTACCAAGTACATCCACCTTTCTGTTGAAGAACTTTTCTGATCCTTCGAATGCGACAACAACCCTGTCAACTATACGGGAAAGATACCTGTTTGTTGTGCCGGGGAAAAGGTTTTGTTCCATTATCATCGCAGGGAATCTCATTATGGCAGCGGCAGAAAGCATTGGCGCCGATGCATAACCTCCAACCCCGATAACAATGTCCGGCTTAAAACGTCTAAGAACAAAGAATGATTTGATAAATCCACTGAGCATTTTCATGATTGACCTCAATTGTGAAAACATATTTTTGTTGATAATTCCACCGGCAGATATTATCTCCAGATTGTATCCTTCCTTTGGCAATATCTTTGATTCTATGCCGGTTTTTGTACCGACAAAGAGTACTTCAGATTCAGGCTCCTGTCTGTAAATCTCTTCAGCCACTGCTATTCCAGGATACAAATGTCCTCCGGTGCCGCCTCCTGCTATTATTACGCGCATATATTAAAATCAAATATCAAAAATCAAAATATAATGTGAGGGTCTTGCAAAAGTATAAACAAATTGTCATTCCCGCATGTTTTAAGCGGGAATCTGGTGTTTTAATTTTGGTTTTTGATTTTTAAAAAAGTTTGTCTCCATTTTATGCCTAACCGGTGATCTGCCTGATATCGCATATAAAATACCCACCATGACCATGTTGGTCAGTAAAGATGTGCCGCCAAAGCTGAGAAACGGCAGTGCGAGTCCCTTAGTAGGAAAGAGTCCGGTTACCACATAAAGGTTAATAATGATCTGAATACCCATAAATATGGTGATTCCTGATGCCAGATAACCCTCAAACGAACCCCAGTGACTCCTGATTATTATAAAACATCTCCATAGAAAAAACATAAAAAGGAGTGTTACTATTGTACATCCTGCAAAACCGAGCTCTTCACCTACAACAGAAAATATGAAATCAGTATGTGCTTCAGGCAGGAAGAACAGTTTTTGCCTCCCTCCTCCGACTCCTCTCCCCAATACGCCGCCATTTCCAAATGCCAGAAAGGATTGTACAATCTGATAACCGGCGCCGCCTGGATCATCCCATGGATTCAGAAAAGCCGTAACCCTTCTTATCCTGTAACCCACATTTATGATGAGAAGAATTACAACCGGCAGAAAGGAGAAGAACAGTCCTGAGATATGTAATATCCTTGCACCTCCTATAAACAGCATGATGCCGGAACCTGCGCCAATGACAAGGACAGTACCGAGATCAGGTTCTACTACAATAAGGAGAGACATTATCCCTACTACAACAAGGGGAGGTATAAATCCGTTGAAGAGATCTTTTATCTTTTCACCCTTCTTTATCAGATATGTTGACAGGTAAATAATCACCGATACTTTTGCCATCTCTGAAGGTTGGAAGGATAAAGGTCCCAACCTGAACCATCTCCGTGAGTTATTTATCTCAGTGCCTACACCAGGTATTAATACCAGAAGGAGGAATATAACAGACACGATAATCAGGGGAATATGAAGTCTCTTCCATAAATCTATATCAATCCTGGAGATCAACAACATTGCTGTTACGGATATTATCATCCAGACAGACTGTCTCTTTAAGAAATAAAAAGAGTCGCCATATTTCTGCAGGGCTGTCATAGCGCTGGCGCTGTATATCATAATGAGGCCCAAACCTGCGAGGCACATAACTGCTACAATCAGCAGGTTATCCTTTTTGCTGAAATTTAACCGGAGCTGGTTAGTTTCCATACTATCTCCTTGAATTTTCTTCCACGGTCTTCAAAGTTCTTAAACATGTCAAAACTTGCACAGGCAGGTGATAGAAGTACGATGTCTCCTTTCACCGCTTCTCTGTGTGCGATGCTGACAGCCTCTTCAAGAGTTGAAGCAAAAGATGTGTTAGTCATTCCTCCGACTGCTTCTGCTATCTTATCCCTTGCCTCGCCTATCAGAATCAGGTTTTTCACCTTTTCTTTTATCAGCGGTCTGAGAGAAGAGAAATCACTACCCTTGTCTCTCCCGCCGGCTATTAAAAGCAAAGGCTCATTAAAACTCTCAAGGGACTTTAGTACAGCCCCGACATTTGTGCCCTTTGAATCATTTATATATCTTACGCCGTCGAGGTTCCTTACTGATTCCAGTCTGTGTTCAAGGCCTGTAAACTTCTTCAATGCAGACTCGATAACAGATGGATCACAGCCATAGAGGAGTGCGGCAGCAGCAGCGGCCATGGCATTTTCAAGATTATGTACGCCTTTGATACCGATCTGAGATATTTCACAGACCCTGCACTTGTGACCATCCATATCAGAGACGATCCACCCGTTTTCCGCATAAATGCCGTTTGTAATCTTCTTCTTCCTGCTGAACATTACAGCAGTACATTTGAGCCTGTTTAATAATTCATGACTCCACGGCTCATCTCCGTTTATAATTGCAAAATCACCTTTTCTCTGATTCTCAAAGATCCTGAATTTTGCTTCTGCATAATCAGATACATTATGGTACCTGTCCAGATGATCAGGAGATATATTCAACAGTATGGATATTTTTGGCCTGAATTCTTCTATTGTCTCAAGCTGAAAACTGCTGATCTCAGCAACAACGCACTCTGCAGTATCATCTGACAGTAGATAGTCGCATAGCGGGGTGCCAATATTTCCTCCCACAAAAACCTTATCCCCCTTTGCCTTGAGGATCTCACCTATAAGTGTAGTCGTGGTAGATTTTCCGTTAGAACCTGTAATTGCAATTACAGGTGCATCAATAAACCGGCAGGCAAGCTCGATCTCACCTATTATCCTGACACCGCGTTCTTTTGCCATAGTCATAGGTTTAATCTCTTTTGGGACGCCGGGACTTAACACGATCAGATCAGATGATATGAAAGACTCTGTCCGGTGTCCGCCGGCCTCTATCTTTATCCCAAGTGACTGAAGGTCCTTTGCATCATCTGATAGTGTCTCCACAGGATTGCTGTCAGTGGCAGTGACTATTGCACCATGGCGATGGAGCAGTTGTGATGCAGCTATGCCGCTTTTGCCAAGGCCTACTACGAGTGCTTTTTTATCCCTTAGGTCCAATGTGTTCATCTGAGAATCCTGCTATCTTAGCTTTAATGTACTCAGCGCTAACAATCCCAGTATAATCGCTATTATCCAGAACCTGACTATGATTTTAGGTTCCTGCCAGCCTTTAAGTTCATAATGATGATGAAGAGGCGCCATCAGAAAGACCCTCTTCCCGTGTAATTTGTATGATGCCACCTGGAATATGACAGAAACAGTCTCAACAACGAAGATGCCGCCGACTATAACCAGGAGCAGTTCATGTTTTGCGATAACAGCAACAGTCCCAAGGAGCGCACCGAGGGGGAGTGATCCGACATCACCCATGAATACCGAGGCAGGATATGTATTGAACCAGAGGAAACCAAGTCCGGCGCCAAATACAGCGCCGCATAGTATTGCCAGTTCACCGGATCCATTGATAAAAGGTATTAACAGGTAATCCGCTAATTTTGCATGTCCGGCTACATACGTTATTATTGTGTATACCAGTGTAACTACTATCACAGGACCAATGGCAAGACCGTCCAGACCATCCGTAAGGTTTACAGCATTTGATGCGCCTACTATAATGATGATTACAAATGGTATATAAAACCATCCGAGATCCGGATTAAAATTCTTAAAGAATGGGACACTGAGTGTTGTCGAATATGCGGGGAGATAGTAGAGGGCAATTGCAACCAAGGTGGCTACTGCGATCTGCAGGGTGAATTTATATTTTCCCCGCAAACCGGCTGATTTTTTCCTCACAACCTTTAAGTAATCGTCAGTAAAACCTATAAGACCAAAACCTATTAATACAGCCAGAACAAGCCATACATATATATTTGACAGGTCTGCCCATGACAGGGTAGCCAGAACAACGATTATTATAATCAGCACACCACCCATGGTTGGAGTCCCTGTCTTTGTGAGGTGACTGGCTGGACCGTCATTTCTTACAAACTGCCCGATCTGATATTTTTTAAGCAATTCTATCATATAAGGGCCTATCAGCAGGCAAAGCACCATGGCTGTTATAACCGCGTAGACGGTCCTGAGGGTAATATACCTGAAGACGTTGAAGAACGAATAGTAATCATGTAGTGAATATAACAAATGGTATATCATCTCAGATGCTTTCTTTCAGCCCCTCCACTATTCTCTCCATCCTCATACCTCTTGATCCTTTAACTAAAATTATGTCACCTTCTGCTATCCATTCTTTTATCTGTTCAAGTGTCTGCGGGTAGTCATTAAATGCCCTCACCATATTCTCATTCATTCCAGCTTCTGCCGCGCCTTCTGCAACATAGCCTGCAAATTCTCCGACTGCAATCAGTCCGTCTACACCGGCGCCGGCTATATAAATCCCGAGGTCACGATGGGCTATTATTGTATTTTCACCGAGTTCCAGCATATCGCCAATGACTGCAAACTTCCTTTTCCCTTTCCTGAAAGTCTTTAGTGCATCAATTGCAGCAACCATAGAAGCCGGATTAGCATTATAGGTATCATTGATTACATAGGTGTATCCCACCTTTTCAACAACACTTCTCATCTTAACAGGCGTGAATTTCTCCAGACCTGATTTAATGTCAGCCAGTGAGATTCCCTGCGCATGTGCTGCGGCAGCAGCACAGACAGCATTATAAAGATTGTGGAGTCCTATAACATGCATATTGATATTTATCTTACCTGCCGGACATATCAGCTTGAAATCAATGCTGCCGGGAGATTTATCCTCAACATCAGTTTCATCATATTCAACATAAACATCTGCGACTGAGGACATTCCAAAACTTATTATCCTGCCGGAAGACATTGCCTTGAATACATCAAAGAATTTATCATCCCTGTTTAAGATACAGGATCCCTCAGATGTGATGAACTTCAGTATTTCACCTTTTGCCTCTGCGACATTTTCTATTCTTCCCAATTTTTCAAGATGAGTTGGACCGATATTGGTAATGATAGCCGCATCAGGGGCAGCGATTTGACACAATCTCGTTAGTTCACCACGCTCACTTATACCCATCTCAATGATAGCCATTTGATGAGATGAATTGAGCCTGAACAGGGTGAGAGGAACTCCTATGTGATTGTTTAAATTTCCATCAGTCTTCAAGACCTGAAATTTCTGACTCAATATGGACCAGAGCATTTCCTTTGTTGTTGTCTTTCCATTACTGCCTGTTATACCTATTACCGGGAGCGTGAACTTGCTGCGATGGTACTTTGCGATCTCCTGCAGGGCGGGCAGGGTGTCATGAACACTTATTACAAGCCCATTCTGAAACATGGAACCGGAGACAGGATGACCCTCCTGTACTATTACACCGCAAGCGCCTTTCTTTACAGCCTCATCTGTAAAATTATGCCCGTCAAATACATCTCCTTTGATTGCAACAAAGAGTTCACCATCCTTAATGGTGCGGGAGTCTATTGAGATACCGGATACAGGAAGGACATAACTTCCATGAAGTATCTTCCCGCCCGTAGCCTTTATTATTTCTTCTATAGTTAACATTTCAGCGTTTTCATTCTCCCTTCTCATTGCTCATTTCTACCTGAACTCATCCTTTTGTATACAGCCTTCTTCGCCTCTTCCCTGTCGTCAAAGTGAATTTTATCCTCACCGATTATCTGATAATCTTCATGTCCCTTTCCTGCTATTAAAACAATATCACCCTTTTCCGCTATTCCGACGGCCTCTTCTATAGCGGCCCATCTGTCAGATATGGCCGTAAATCCGGCAGCCCTTGCGTTACCTTTATCCATAGCCTCTTTTATACCCAATACTACTTCTTCAATAATCTTCTCCGGGTCTTCAGACCTGGGGTTATCTGAGGTAACAATTACATAATCACTTAATTCCACTGCAGCCCTCCCCATCAGCGGCCTTTTTCCCCTGTCCCTGTCCCCGCCGCAGCCAAAGACAGTGATAATCCTGTTTGGAGAAAACTTTGTGGCTGCCTCAAGCAATAATCTAAGGGCATTCTCTGTGTGTGCGTAATCAATCACGATACTGAATCCGAGCCCGCTGTCAAACCTTTCAAACCTTCCGGGAACTGATGTGACAGACGAAATGCCTGATGCTATCTTTTCCAGCGGTATATTGCTGGAGAGTGCCGCGCCGGCAGCTGCAAGTATATTGTAGACATTATGTATGCCGACCATGTTCGATTTGATATGTATTTGACCTGCCGGTGTTATAACATCAAGCTCTATGCCCCCTATAGTGAGTTTAATATTTTCTCCGTGCACATCTGCTTTGCTGTCAAGTCCGTAAGAGTATTTGCGGCAACTGTTCACTTCCAGAAGACGCCTTCCGTATAGGTCATCTGAGTTTATTACAGAAGTATGCTGTGAAGACATACCGGAGAAAAGTAAGGATTTAGCCTGAAAGTAACCTTCCATATCATAGTGAAAGTCCAGGTGATCCTGCGTAAGATTTGTAAACACCGCAGTCGTGAAATCAGTCCCGTACACCCTTTTAAGTGCAAGCGAATGGGATGAAACCTCAGCTACTGCGTAGGTACAACCATTGTCTGCCATTTCCCTCAGCAGGCACTGAAAATCTATCGCCTCAGGTGTGGTATGTTCTGCCGGTAAAATCCTGTTGCCATCAGACCAGAAGATAGTGCCTGTAAGACCTGTTTTATTGCCCGCATTTTCCAGTATGGACCGGATAAGATATGATGTTGTAGTCTTACCGTTTGTCCCTGTAATTCCGATCACACTGAGTTCACCGGATGGGTTTCTGAAATAATTGACAGCTGCACGGGCGACAGCCTCTCTCGTATCTGCTGAAATAAGGAAGGGGATATCAGCAGGGATTGTTAAACCTGCCGGCTGATCTTCAGCAAGAATAGCCGATGCCCCTTTTTCTACAGCATTCTTTATGTACAGATGTCCGTCTGTCTTGAGCCCCTTAATTGCAACAAAGAGAGTGCCGCGATTTACATTACGGGAGTCATAGGCTAAACCAGTTATATCTGCCTCCATGTTACCTGCAGCCTTTTGTAGTTCGATACCTCTTACTATGTCTGAAAGTTTCATCTCTCCGCCGTAATCGTTATCTTCTGCTGTTCCTCTGATTCCACGTGCATATACCGTAGTGCCTGTTCTGCAACCCTATGAAATACCGGTGCTGCAACACTTCCTCCCCATGCAAGTCCCTTTGGTTCATCCACCACAACAAGCATTACAATCTCCGGAGAATCTGCCGGTACAAATCCAATAAATGAACTGATGAACTTGTTTTTAGAATATCTGCCTGTCTCAGGATCTATCTTCTGAGCAGTCCCGGTCTTTCCGGCAACAGAAAAACCATCTACAGCAGCAAGCTTGCCGGTGCCCTCATTGCTTACGACCCATTTCAGAATATCCGTCATCTTCTTGCTCGTATTCTCAGAAATAACCCGCTTTACAATCTCAGGATTTATCTTTTTCACATTTCCGTTCAGGTCAACTGTCTCTGATACTACGTGAGGCTTGACAAGCAGGCCGCCGTTGGCAATAGCAGACATGGCAGTAACAAGTTGTATCGGGGTTATACCGACTTCCTGGCCTATCGCAATAGTAGCAAGGGATCGTCCTGACCAGCCGGCCGGGTCCCTGACAATCCCCCTGACCTCTCCAGGCAGGTCTATCCCGCTCTTATCACCAAATCCAAACGCCTTGATATACTTATAAAGCCGTTTATCCCCAAGCTTTATACCGATCTTTGCAGATCCTATATTGCTTGAGTGGGAAATTACCTCCCTGAACGTCATCGGTTTGCCTTTAGGGTGAGGATCATGTAAGACACCCCCTCCAAAATTAAAACTACCGCTGCCGTCATGCACTATCTCGTTAGGAGAAAACAGCTTTTCTTCAACAGCCGCTGATGCGGTCACAATCTTAAAGGTAGAACCTGGTTCATATACGTCAGTAATGGCCCTGTTGCGCCATGCACCGGATCCGTACTTGTCAGGTGTATTGGGGTTAAATCTCGGACTCACAGCCATGGCAAGTATTTCTCCTGTGTGAGGGTTCATAACAATACTTACACCACCGGCAGCATGATGTTCGTTAACTGCATTATCGAGCTCTTTTTCTGTCATATACTGGATTACTTCGTCTATGGTCAGTACAATGTCATTACCTTTTAATGCATCAAGATGGGTACTGGTAAGAACAGCCTGGCCCCGTGCATCCATCTCCAATACAAGGGCGCCCTTTTTACCCTTCATGGATTCCTCATAATACTTCTCTATGCCTTCAAGACCATGACTATCCGTGTTGGTAAATCCCAGGATATGGCCTATAAGCTCCCTCTTGGGATAGAACCTCTTCCTCTCAGGGGCAAAGCCTATCCCTTTAATATTCATGGCCTCAATCTTTCCTGCTATATCCGGTGAAAGCCGTCTCTTAATCCATGTGAAATGTTTCTTACTATCTAATCTGTCCTTTACTGTTGCAGTATCAAAGTCAACTACATAGGAAAGCTTCTTTACTACATAGGCAGGATTATCAATCGAAGATGGTATACCGTAGAGTGATGGCATATCCAGATTTACTGCAAGCTCTCTCCTGTTCCTGTCATAAATAATTCCCCTCTCACCTTCTATATCTATCAAGCGGCGGTGCTGTCTGTCCGCCTTCATCGCAAGCGCCTCTCCCTGCAGGAGCTGCAAATATGCAAGCTTTATTATAACAGCAATGAATCCTACTGTCATGAATATCAATATGAAATTGAGTCGCCTCCATCTCAGTCTGTTAAACTGGTCTTTTCTTGTAACAGGTTCTTTGTCTTTATTAAGAAAGTTCATTACTACATTTTTTGATTGATATATTTTACTATTTTGACAGCGGAATCAGAATCATTTTCTGCTGCGTTTGACCTTGCATATGTGACCCTTTTGTCTGTTTCGTTGTAATCTTTAACCAGCACTATCTGGTTGTTGCCAGGGTTTTTCAAACCGAGGAAAGATGTGGCGATTTTTTCTATGCGTTCAGTTGACGTTAAAGCTGCCCTCTCTATGAGGAGGCTGTTATGTATCTGCTCTAAATTCCTTTTTTCTTTATTGAGCCTTTCTATTTCATAGCCCAATTTCATGACATACGCACGCTGTACTACATAACCGAGCATGACTATAAACAAAATAACGAGTATTTTGGGGACTAAACGCACTGTGAACCTCCTGTTTTAGAATTAACCTGATAATTTACTGCTGCTTGCCCGCAGGTTTTTTCATTAGTTGATGCTCAAAAATGCACAGTTGCAAGGAAGGACAATGGATTTGAGCCGAGGCGTACTTCCCGTACGTTGAGGCTCAAATCCATTGTCCTGACGCCGCAAATGGGCGTTTTTCAGCATCAACTGTTAAACTCTCTCGGCTACTCTCAGCCTGGCACTTCTCGACCGCGGATTGCTGATGATCTCTGTTGCAGAAGGCCTGATGGGTTTTCTTGTAAGGACAGTTATTTCTTTCTTCAGTCCGCATATGCAATATGGGATACGGGGTGGACATATGCACCCTTTCTCTATTGTACGAAACGTCTGTTTGACAATCCTGTCCTCTAAGGAATGAAATGAAATTACACAGATGCGGCATCCCCTTTTAAGATGACTTATGGCATCTTTTATAGCTTTATCTATAAGATCCAGTTCTCTGTTAACTGTAATCCTGAGTGCCTGGAACGTCCTGGTTGCAGGGTGGATACGATCCGGCCTGTAAGTGTGCGGGATTGCGGAGCAAACTATGTCTGCAAGCCGCAGGGTAGTAGTTATTGCCTCTTTATTTCTTTCCCTCACTATTGCAGATACGATCCTTTTGGCCCATTTTTCTTCTCCATACTCACGGAGTATCCTTACAAGTTCACCGGCTTCGAGATTATTTACAAGATCAGCAGCGGTTGCCTCTTTTCTCATGTCCATCCGCATGTCAAGAGGGCTGTCCTGCCGGAAGCTGAAACCGCGCTCCTCTGAATCCACCTGCATGGACGAGAGCCCGAGATCAAATAAAAAACCATCTGCTTCGCTTATTTTCATATCATTAAGTATTGAGTCAATGGAGGAGTAATCCTCACGAATAAAAGTTACCCTCTCTCCGAATGCCTTAAGGTTTTCTCTTGCCGTGTCAATAGCCTCATTATCCCAGTCAATACCAATTACCCTGTTCTCAGGGGAGGATGCCAGTATGTGGGAGGTATGCCCTCCGGCGCCCACTGTGCAGTCAACATAAATACCAGGACGATCACATCTCAATGCCTTCAGGACTTCCTCCAGTAAGACCGGAATATGTTGTTTCACTTACTCATATACCCAGTTCCGCCATCTTCCTCGCAATATCCCTTGGATCGTAAGCGGACATTGCCTCTTCCCATATCTGCGGGTTCCAGAACTCTATCTTGTTATTTTCAACACCAGCTACGAGTACATCTTTTTCCAGCGAGGCATATTCTCTCAACCTTGGCGGGATGAGTATTCTTCCCTGTTTGTCAATAATGCAATCTTCTGCTTCAGAAAACATGAGACGGCGGAATGCCTTGACCTCTTCTGCAAGTGAGGATGCCTTCTGGATTTTTGCTGTCAACTCGTCCCATCCATCGGGAGTATATGCAGCGATACACCGGTCAACGAGATCTTTGATCAAAATAAACTGACCTCCGTAGCTGCGTAGAACTATATCCCTGAACTTTGCTGGAATACTAAGACGGCCTTTTGCGTCTATTGTATGGAGATACCTGCCGCGAAACATGTCCGGTCGTGGTCTCCTTTACCAAAATTTACCTTATCACGCCATTACATCCCACTTCATCCCACCGACAGTGAAAGTATATACTATGAAATTATATTGTCAAGAGAAAAATGAGGAAATTTAATAGGTTAGGAAAAAAATCTTATTGTGGAAAACTACACATTATATTGTGGATAAATTAATCAGATATGCTATATATTGAATTAAGGTAGAGTATATACACTCACTAATACATTACCTCAGACAAATACAGACCCTGCGGCGGAGCTATCGGGCCGGCAGAACGGCGGTCTCTCTTTTCCAGGATATTTCCTATATCTGAAGGAGCTATTTTCCCCCTGCCAACCTCGACAAGCGTCCCAACAATGTTCCTGACCATGTGCTGGAGGAACGACCTCGCTTCAAAGGTGAAGAGGAAAATTCCCTCTCCTGAAACCTCCTCAATCTCAAGCCTGTCCAGTGTCCTAACCGGCGACTTTGCACTGCAATCCGATGCCCGAAACGACGAGAAATCATGATGACCAATCAAATATTGTGACCCCTCTCTCATCAAAGCGATATCGAGAGGTCTTTTCATATGCCATACATAATTTCTAAGAAATGGTGATGGGCAACCGGAGTTTATTATCACATACCTGTAAACCTTGCTCTTTGCATCAAACCTTGCATGAAATTCTTCCGGGACATATTCTGCCTTCTTTACGACTATATCAGCCGGTAGTAAAGAGTTTATTGCCTTTACCCATGACGATTCATTTATTTGCAGAGTAGTCTTAAAGTGCACCACCTGTCCCATCGCATGGACTCCGGCATCAGTCCTGCCTGCAGCAACTACTTTTGCTGGCTGTTTGATTATACCGGTAAGGACATCTTCGATAGTTCCCTGAATGGTCTGATGTGCATCACCTTCCTCACCGTGCGGGGATGCCTGCCTCTGCCAGCCATGATAGTTTGTGCCATCGTATTCAATGAGCAGCCTAATGTTGTTTATCAATATAGTTCGCCTCTTTCGGCTGGGCCAGCAGAGGTGTCGCCTGTATATACTTCTTGATCCCCTTAAGGATTGCCTCAGCAATCTCCTGTCTGTGGTCACCATCTGACAATAACCTTTCTTCTTCAGGATTGCTGATAAAGGATATCTCCGCAAGTATACTCGGCATCCTCGCATTAACGAGGACGTAAAAAGGCGCCTGTTTTACGCCGAGGTCCGTTACTTTGTAACGGGATTCCAAATGACCAATCATATTTTCCTGTACATAGTGGGCAAGCCTCAATGACTCATCTTTCTTAGCCGTATTCATCAGGTCAGTAAGTATCAACTGAAGTGCATTCAATGATTTCTCCGATGCGCTGTTCTCACGTTCTGCTGTTGCCATTGCATCCCTGTCCGTTGCCCTCCCAAGCAGATATGTTTCCACGCCCCTTGCCCCGGTCCTCCTGCTTGAATTTGCGTGAACTGAGACAAATAGATCAGCCCCCTTTGTATTGGCGATGGCAGTCCTTTCTTCAAGAGGAATAAAGACATCGGTTTCCCTTGTCATTATCACATTTACACCGAGTCTATCTTTGACAAGTTTCCGCAGGCGAAGCCCCACATCAAGCACAATGTCCTTTTCCTTCAAACCGCTTTTACCCATAGCGCCGGGATCTTTGCCTCCATGTCCGGGGTCTATAACGATTGTCTGATTGATTATAATGTTTTTATCGTCATCCTTATCCTTCTCTGTCTCTGTTTTACCGGAGGTTTCACTTTCAGAGACGGCAGTCTCTCTGATTATATCTATTACAAGTCTGTCAGGTGATGTCAGCGGCAGGATCTTATACTCTGCCCTGGCGCTCAGATCAATAACAACACGTACTGTTTCTTTATCGTGCTGTCCTGCCCTGACCTGGGTTACTACACCGTCACCTATCTGTATGGGATTGATGCCCTTACCTATGGTTGTGTTCCGGATATCAATAAAAAGCCTGTCGGGATTAGGCAGATATTTATTGTGGTAAGTTGCCGGACTGCTTAAATCAATCACTATCCTCGTATAATTAGGATCTTTCCAGTAACGAATACCGTTTAATACTGAGTGCTGTGTCTCATCCTGAGCAGAAGCGGCCGGCGCTGTGAATAGAAACAACAGGGAGATTAATAAAAATGGAAAAAATAAAATATTCCTGATTATCTGCATATTCCGTTCTACTTAATTATCCTAAAATACATACCTTGTCAACACTCGTTTTTAAAAGACTCAATAGTCATGCTCTTAATCTTTATGATCTAAATTGTTCTCTCGTTCATAGCAGGCTCATAAAGATGGTAAGTGTTTTTACCTTCTTTCTTTGCCAGGTACATTGCAATGTCGGCGTTCTTAAGAAGGGTATTGACATCCTCTCCGTCATCGGGATATATACTGATACCAATACTTGTTGTGACAAAACGGACTTGCCCGTTCAGAACGAAAGGTTTTTTAAATTCTGAAAATATAGGTTCGACTACCTTAGTAATATTCTCAACCCTCTTAAGATCTTCTATAAGAATTATAAACTCGTCTCCACCATGCCGTGCCAGTGTATCACTGGA
>Ga0209521_10000614_pt1 | contig 27964 bp, 36 predicted proteins | sample Rifsed19ft4_FD_184016 | JGI IMG/M metagenome (GOLD analysis project Ga0209521, IMG submission 184016) | Soil microbial communities from Rifle, Colorado, USA - sediment 19ft 4 (version 2) | ecosystem: Environmental > Terrestrial > Deep subsurface > Rock core/Sediment | place: Rifle, Colorado...
CAACCAGGGCAAACCAAAGGTAGTAATGCTACCCGACGGCTGGACCATTACCACCGCCGACGGTTCCCTAGCTGGTTTATTTGAGAAAACAGTAGCAGTAACTAGGAAAGGGCCTGTAGTGTTGACGGCTGAATGAGGTTTCTGTTAAAATATCCCTCGTTTATGATTTATGGTTGAAGAAAATAATACAGCCCAGGAGAATATTGAAGTAGTCGGCAAAGTTTTAGAGGCCCTACCGAACACCCTTTTTCGGGTGGAGGTTGGTAAAAAGGCTCCTGAGAGCTTAATTGACAAAGTTATTCTTTGCCACGTAGCCGGAAAAATGCGGATGCATTATATTCGGATTTTACCAGGAGATAATGTTCGGGTGCAAATTAGTCCTTACGATTTGACCAAAGGTCGTATAGTGTATCGGGAAAGATAGTTTAAACAAACATGAAAGTACAAGCATCAATCAAAAGACGTTGTATAAAGTGTAAAATTGTCAAGCGCCGCGGCGTGCTGTTTGTTATTTGTGACAACCCTCGCCACAAGCAGAGGCAAGGTTAACCATGGCTAGAATAAGTGGAATTGAGTTACCTTCGAATAAAAAAATCCTTTTTGCCCTTCCGTACGTTTACGGTATCGGACCGACTTTAGCGAAGAAGATTTTGGACGAAGTAAAGGTTGACTCAGATAAAAGAGTTAAAGATCTTTCTGACAGTGAAATCTCTAAATTGCAAAAAGGTGTGGATTCAATAGTGGTTGAAGGTGATTTAAGGAGAATTGTTCAACAAAACATTCGTCGTTTGGAAGAGATTGGTACTTACCGGGGTTTACGACACCGTAAAAACTTACCGTCTCGGGGCCAAAGAACCAGAAGCAACGCCCGCACCCTACGAGGGAAACGCCTAACCGTCGGAGCAATTAAGAAAGAAATTGCCGCCAAGTTGGAAACAGCTGTAGCCAAAGACGCTGCCGCCGCAGGAGGTAAACAACCATAGCCGTGGAGAAAAAAAATAAAACAACTAAAGAAGTTACTAGTGGAAAGGTTTACGTTAACGCGACTTTTAACAACACTCTCGTCACTATCACTGATGAAGCTGGTAACGCTTTAGGTTGGAGTAGTGCCGGCGCGGTCGGTTTTAAAGGCGCGCGCAAAGCAACCCCATACGCGGCTTCCTCGGCAGTAGAGAACTTAGCCAAAAAATTAATGAACCAAGGTTTAAGAGAAGTAGAAGTTTTTATTAAAGGACCAGGCTCCGGCCGAGACGCTTCGATCCGAGCACTGAAAAACTCTGGACTAGCCATTAAAGCAATCGCGGATGTGACGCCGATACCCCACAACGGACCGCGATCTAGAAAAAGAAGGAGAGTGTAAAATATCGTGCTAAAGGTAATTTCGAAAAATATTATGAAATTTTATGCGCACGATATATTTAATAAGAATTAATTATGGCACGTTACACTGGACCAAAATTCAGACTGGATAGAAGAGAAGGAACGAACCTTTTCTTGAAAGGCAAAAGAAGTGCCTCACCAAAACATCCAATTAATAAAAAGGGGGCTGTTCCCCCTGGTCAGCATGGGCAGAGGGCGTTGAAAAAAAAACTATCCGACTATGGATCTCAGCTTAGAGAAAAGCAAAAAGTGAAAAGAATGTACGGACTTTTAGAAAGACAATTTAGAAAATACTATCAAGAAGCGGCTAAGAAAAAGGGAGCCACTGGTGAGACCCTACTTCAGCTACTGGAGACAAGACTCGATAACGTTGTTTACCGTCTTGGGTTTGCCGCCTCCCGTGCCCAATCTCGGCAGTTGACCAACCACGGTCATGTTTTGGTAAACGGCCAGAGGGTTAACGTCCCTTCTTACAAGGTAAAGCCGGGCGATGTTATCAGTTTGCGAGGGAAAGCCGCCAACTTCGGTTTTGTTAAAGAAGCAGCTTCCAGTATTGATGAGGAAAAATTAACTGAATGGTTAGAAAGAAAAGCTTTGGTGGGCAAAATTAAAAGATTGCCTTCAAGAGAAGAAATTGGTCAGGATATAAACGAACAAGCAATTGTCGAATTCTACTCCCGATAGGGAGCAGAACTCGCAGATGACTGTTGTCGAATTCTACAGCCGGTAGGCTGCAGAGCGCAAAGCGATCTACTCGCGTTAGCGAGCAGTCCCCAAAGGGGTTTATTAGCGCTAAACTAATATCTGCCTTTGGAAATTTTTAGAAAGTTTTTGAAAGTATATTTAGGAGGTAAAAATGGTTGATCAAATTAGAATTACTCAGGAAGGAAGCCCTCAAAGCGGTTCCATTACCGTGGAGCCCCTTCCCCAGGGTTACGGTATGACCTTAGGTAACGCGCTGCGTCGGGTGTTACTCTCCTCACTTCCGGGGTCGGCAATTACCCAAGTGAAGATCCCTGGAGTTGCTCACGAATACTCCACGATCAAGGGAGTCAAAGAAGACGTGGTTGAAATCCTTCTCAATTTAAAAAGAATTAGGTTACAGATTGAGGGTGACAAACCGGTAAAACTCACACTTGAAGAGAAAGGCCCTAAAGAAGTAAAAGCTTCCGATATCAAACTTCCTGCTGGCATGAAGATTGCCAACCCTGCGCAACTGATCGCGACACTCTCTGACAACAAGACTAAGCTAGAAATTGAAATGACTGCTGAAAAAGGAGTGGGCTACGTACCAGTGGAGGGTAGACGTGGTCTTGGTATCGGTGTAATCCCATTGGACGCTAACTTCACCCCCATACTTAAAGTTAATTACCGGGTTGAAGCAACTCGTGTCGGACAAATTACGAACTTCGATAAACTTACCTTTGAAATTGATACCGACGGAACCGTTACTCCCGCTGAGGCCGTTAAGGAAGCTGCCAAAATTTTAACTGACTTTTTTCAAGTCCTTTTCGAGCAGAAAAAGCCACCTAAGAAAGAAAAAGAAGAAACTCAAGTCAGACCAAAAATCGAAAAAACAGCCAGTGTCGAGGAACTAGAACTTTCTACTCGAATTACTAACTCTCTCAAAAACGCTGGTATCGAGACAGTCAACGACCTTCTTGAGGCTCCAAAAGAAAAACTCGTTAAACTTAAGAACATGGGAGCCAAGTCGTTATCCGATATTGAGGAAAAGCTTAAAGAGAAAGGTCTAACCAAGTAATTTACAAAGATGTTGCATCACGTAGCAGGCAGAAAATTAGGTAGAAACACTGGTCAAAGAAAGGCCCTGTTCAGGGCTCTTACTAATCAGTTAATTTTAAACGAGAAAATAACTACTACTGAAGCTAAAGCCAAAGCAGTGAGACCTTTGGTGGAAAAACTTGTAACCCGCGCTAAGGATTCCAGTTTGCACTCACGCCGACTTTTACAAAAAGCGCTAGTTTCGGAAAACTCGGTCAAAAAAATGATAGAATTGATCGGTCCCAAGTTTAAAGATCGCCCCGGTGGTTACACCCGGATCGTCAAAGTTGGAACACGTTCTGGGGATAAGGCAAGCCTAGTTTCACTAATGTTTGTGGAAGCACCGAGCGCTGTTGTGGTCCCGAAGAAAATCGAAGGGAAAGTAAAAAAGTTGGTAAGCGCAAAAGTTGATGAAAAGGGAGTCGAAAAGAAAAAGGCGAAAAAGGTTAGAATTACAAAAGCCAAAAAGGAAAAAGATGCCAAGTCAGAAAGTTAAAGAAAAAATTGTTAGTCAAGAAGAAGATATTAAAAAATGGTTTCTGGTTGATGCCAGAGGTAAAGTCTTGGGTAGGTTGGCAACTAAAGTTGCGGCAATTTTACGGGGTAAAAATAATGTCGAGTTTGTACCCGAAGCAGATAAAGGTGACTACGTGGTAATTATTAACGCCGCTAAAATTGAGACAACTGGGCGGAAAGAAGAAAATAAAAAATACTACCGCTATTCCGGTTATCCTGGAGGGTTGCATACTAGGACTTTAAAGATTTTAAGAAGCGAGAAGCCCCAAGAAATTATTGAGCATGCAGTAGTCGGCATGTTGCCAAAAACGAAGTTGGGGCGCTCTTTAGCTAAGAAATTGTTTGTTTATGCCGGTGAAGAACACCCACACCAGGCTCAGAAAGTAGAAAAAATCGAGGTTTAAGATGCCGAAAAAAGCCAAGGCGCTAGTTGAAAAAGAGGAAGTTGTTGAAGAAGTTAAACCCAAAGCAAAAAGCGGTAATGATTTATATCGAGCAGTCGGGCGCCGGAAAAGGGCGATTGCCCGTGTCTGGCTGAAATTGGGAAAAGGAGCAATTTCGGTCAACGGCAAACCCATGGAAGAATATTTCGCCAGCCTAAAAAATTCAAAACAACTGGAAGAGCCTTTCAGGGTGGTTAACCGACTCGGGCAAATGGAGGGTGAGATCAAGGTGGAAGGCGGCGGGTTAGTAGCTCAGGCTGGAGCGGTTTTACACGGTATTTCCCGAGCCCTTTTGGCCTACGATGAAACAATGCGGTCTGGCCTTTCAAAGCGGAAGTTATTGACCCGAGACTCTCGTGTTAAAGAAAGACGCAAATACGGCCGAGCCGGAAAAGCCCGCGCCCGCAAACAATCTCCAAAGCGTTAAAGTTAGTATTTATTCTTAAAAACTGCTTGGTAAAAAAGTAAACCTCCTAGTAACAAAGGGGGGATAGTTAGGATTTTGAAAAACTGCAATGGGATCAGAGCAAAAAGTCCAGCCAAAGCCAGTAAAATAATCGCCCACACTAAAGGGCTGGTGTTTTTTAATTTTACCAAGGGGCTATTAAAACGATTCCCTTCGTACATTTAACCTCATCGTAGTTTTTATGACTACTTCTTGTCAACCCCACCGCACTTGACTTTGGAAGCTGAACGTGCTATACTATAGGGCATCAAATAGAGGAGGTTCGAGTTGAGAGTAATTCCTTTCCCTACCATCGGTAGGGAAGTTCCTTTCCAGAAGGAGAGGGACTTTGTACCCATTACGGACCTAGTGGCGAAGAACGTACTGGTTCGGAAGATCATTGTGGGGGTTGGTGTGACCACCATCCTCGTGTACATCGCAGTTCAGCTCTTGTAGAAAGGAGAGCAAAGTGAAAAGGAGATCAACTCGCCTTGGTCTTCGCAGCCGAGTCCTCTACGTAGTCTACGGACTGATCAGCATTGTGCTTGGGTCGTTCCTCTTTAGGTACGTTACCGAGCCGGTTCTGGTTGAAGACGACCCACTGTGGATTTTTGCCTTCATCGGCGGAATTGTCCTGTTGGTCGCCGGCTTCTGTCTCATCATTCTGAAAGGACTTCTCGGCATCCGAGACATTGATGAATGGAGCATGAGGCCAATCAAGTAGAGTACTTCCCGGAAATGACGCGCCCGGCTGGCCCCGCCAGAGATGAGATTAAAAACTCATCGAGCGTCAACTTCTTTTTTGTAAATTTCGATAAACTCCCAGAAGTGTTAAGAAAACCATAAACAAAAGCCCTGCTCCTAAATAACCCCCAGAAGCAAAATAATAAATTATTACCGGTAGAACTAAAAATGGCAAAACCAAATACGCCTTCGGATTGTCTGAACTGTAGTTTGCGCTTGTCTTTTTGCCAAATTTCGGTCTCACCCCTTTGAGAGAGGTAACTAAAATCGTGACGGAAACAATTAAGCTTGCAAAGGGAAAGGCAGTTGTTAAAGTATCACTAACTGAGTGCGAATTTAGATCGGCGGTAAAAACACTAAAACCTACCCCAAAAAACATCAAAGCAATCAAGAGGTAAGCTTCCCAAGTAATCGGGTACCAACCCCAAAACTTATGCACTCCAAACCAAGCTTTAGCCATTGTTTTTACTGTACCGGCCGATCAAAGGGACGAAGGCGACGTTTTCAATATCAGTTATCTTAATGCCGGTCTTTTCTTTTACAACAAGTTGCAACTTTTGCGACCCATCTTTATGCACCGGGATTACCATCCTCCCACCAACTTTAAGCTGATCAACTAGCGCTCCTGGAAGTTGTCTTGCACCAGCAGTAACAATAATAGCGTCGTACGGGGCTTTCTTGGGTAACCCCAAAGTACCGTCGGCTACATAACTTTCAATGTTTTTAAGCCCGAGTTCATTGAAGAGCTTCCCAGCTTTGGCAGCAAGACTGCTAATTCTTTCCACAGTGTGAACTTCCTTAGATAATTTTGAAAGAATTGCTGCCTGATACCCAGAGCCAGTCCCTATTTCTAGGACGATTTCTTTTCCAGTCAAGTTGAGAAGGTGGGTCATGATCGCCACTAGTGATGGTTGGCTGATAGTTTGCCCTTCTTTAATTGGTAGAGCCATGTCCGAATAAGCTTGATTTTTGTACTCTGGTAAAACAAATTTTTCTCTTGGGACTGAAAGAAAAGCCTTGAGTACTTTTGGGGAAACTCCGGTTGGTTTGATTACTTTTTCTGCAAAAGAGCGCCGAGTTTTTTCAAAAGTTTCCATTTGCGAGTCCTCGAGCAAATGTCGCTAACTTACAGTTACTGTTGCCGTCTGAGTTGGGTTAAAGTGGTTGTGGACTCCGCAAGCTTTAACTGCAGTCAAAGTGACTGAAACAGTCTGTCCGGGATAAACATTTCCCAAGTTAAGTTCCGGGTTGCAATCGTGGGTTGGGTGCGGATCACTTTGAAAGGCCAAAGAGTTTCCCGAGGCATTTCGGACACTCAACGTCCCACCCGCACTTATAGCAACGTAAGAGGGGGAGAAACCATCTCCATTAAAGGTTATTAGTGCAGAGGTTGAAGGGACTTGAGATGCTGGTGGGACTTCAGGAGTTGTTTTTGCTCCTTCTTGGGGTTGTGTAGGTGTAGTCTCTGGCTCGCTGGCAGTTTGCGACGCGCTTTCAGACTCACTATTGGTTTCCGGCGGAGTTTGAGCAAGGGGTTCTGGCTCTCCCTCTCTAAAGTTTAGGGTGTAAAGCCCGGCGGAAATCAGAACCAGTACAAATAAAACAGCGATGATGTAGGTTGAAGAACTAAAACCCTTAAAAGAGTTCATTAACTCTATTATATCGCATCGAGATACAAGCGTCGAAGATGATTATATCGTTCCTACGATACAAGAATTGAAGATGCTTATACCGTGCAGCGGTACAAGAGTCGAAGACCTATACCGCTTCTTCCACTTTTGCCAAAGCGACTTTTGATTTATAAAAGAAATAACCAACTGTTCCAAAAGTGATTAGCGGTGAAAACCAAGGCGGAAAATGAAAACCAAAGCTGTCTAAGATCATAATTGTGCCTAGGAAAAGGATAGAATACATTGCCCCGTTCTTCAGATATTTATAGCGTTTAATTCTCTCAATGTTACTGACTGTTAACTTTCTCAAAACTAAGGCTCCTAATCCGTTACCGACTAAGATTAACGGGACTAAAAAGGTAAAGGCAAAAGCGCCGATCACTCCATCGATTGAAAAAGTCGAATCAAGAACTTCTAAGTAAGCAATTTTGGCGACGTCTGACATGTTACCGCTCATAAGTCTTTTCTCTTGCTCTTCAGCAAACTGTCGAAACCCGTGAATTATGAAAAAGGCAGTCGAACCAACTACCGCGGCAAACCCTAGCATCGGCCCCTTCTGGAGCGCAAACCAGACAATAATTGTGAGTAAAATAGAGACAACTGCAAAAAACCAGGCTCCTTGGGCATGAAAAAACGCTTCACCCTTTAATCCGTAGCTTTTTGGTTCCAAAAAAATCCAGTTGAAAAAGAGAAAGACGAGGAAAACCCCTCCACCGATTAGTAAGAGCGGTGAGGAAGCTTCGATTGCCTCTATTATCGCTGGGTCGTTAGAAAAAGCAGCGGTAATGACTCCGATCGGACCAATCGTGGGATTGGCGATCCAGACAATGAGAAAAGGAAGCAAGCCCCGAACGACAAAAACCGCAAACAAAAAGCCCCAAAGCAAAAACCACCGCCGCGCTCTTTGGCTCATACCACCGAGCACCTCAGCGTTGATGATGGCGTTATCGATGCTGGTAATAATCTCAAAAAGAGAAAGACCTAAGACTGTAAGGAGAAGAAAGAGTATTTCCACACTCTGGAAATTATATTACAAAGGCTAGTTGACTGTCACGGTCGCGGTGTGTGAGTAATTATCGTGATTGTGCACACCGCAAGGCTTCTTGGTGGTTAAAACCACTGACGTACTTTGTCTCAAAGTGCTAAAATGCCAGCAAGAATTTAACAAACTCTAGATATATGAATAATCATTCATATATCTTTAGCGCTTGGAATGTTGAATATTTTGTTAGACATCTGGAAATGGAAGCCTAGGTGAGTAATTTTTTCATGGTTGCAGGAATTTCTTCGATCAAATCGCTGGCGTTGAAATAATAGGAAACCTTTTCCTTGAGGGCATCGGCAGCGGTTCCGTTGATGAACACAGCAGCACACGAGGCTAAAAATAAGTCGTTTTTGCAAGAGAGCCCTGCAATCAAGCCGGCTAGCACGTCGCCAGTTCCACCCTTGGTCATACCAGCGTTACCAGTTTGGTTAATTCTCAAGCTTTCACCGTCGCTGACATAAGTCTCGGGTCCTTTGGCAACTACAATACAATTATATTTTTTTGCTGCCTCTTGCGTTGTTACTTTGGCAGCATCCTGACCAAACAAAATCTTAAACTCCTGTCGGTTGGGAGTAACAACACAGTTTTTATTTAGCAGAGACTTATCTAAAACCCGCAGGGCGTCGGCATCCAGCACAAATTTTTTATCAGGGAATTTTTTCAGTAGCCCATCGGTTATTTCTTTAGTGTCGTCTCCGGTGCCCATACCCGGGCCGATTAAAATAACATCTACTCTCGCTGCTTCGTCATAAACGTCGGCTCTATCAATCACAATAAAATCAGCTAGCCCCGATCTCATTTTTCTTACTAAGACGTTATTTTCGGCAACTGAGGAGAAAAAGACCAGATCAACAATTTTGCTGGCAATTTTTGCACAAAAAAGGGGAGCACCATGATAATGCTCGTTGCCGCCGATAATAAAAACCTTTCCGTTCTCACCTTTGCGGGAAACAGTTGGTGGTTGGTAAAGATCCTTTAAATCAGCTGCTAAAATTTCTCTTTCGTCCACGTTTTTGATTTTACCACCAGAGTGCTAGAATGTCAGCTATGAAAACCTTCTATCCATCTAAGAAAATATATTTATCGAAATCAAAAATAAAAAACGCGGGAAGAGGGGTTTTTGCCTCCAAAGATATAAAAAAGAATGAAGTTATCGAAATCTGCCCTGTTATCGAGGTACCAATGGATGATTTATCTAATTTGAAGGAAAGTATTCTCGTGAAATATTATTTTTCTTTTGAAGATAACAAAGATCTACTTGTCATAGCTTTGGGTTTCGGTGCTCTTTACAACCACTCTTACAAACCCAACGCCACATACAAAAAGATTTCAAAAGACAAGGTAATAGAGTTTGGAGCAATTAAGGATATAAACAAGGATGAGGAGATTACAGTCAATTACAACTCTGGGGATCCAGACGATAAGAGCCAATTATGGAAAGATATCCCACCTTTCAAGGAACAGACGACAGAATGAGAAAAATTGTGATGTTCAATCTAGTGTCGGTGGCGAACCTAAATCGTTTCTCTCAATTTGCTTAAATTAGCTTCGAGTGGTATAATCCAGCCACAAAATTGAAAGCCAAAACTAAGCTATTTGCTTTAACAAGTTAAGGAGAGGGAAAGTGCAGGAGAGCCTAATTGAACGCTGGCTTAGTAAACGAAGGGGTCAGCTAACTGCCGGTAGCGTTATCGACCATCAACCCACATTCCTCTGGTTGAACTCAAATACCCCTCCCACAATGAATGTGACTGTTATAGATGGGGATCCAACTATTCCTGTTGACAGACTAAAAGTTCTGGAGGAATGGGAAGTTCTTAACGAGCAGAACGAGGATCAGGAACAACGATCTCTATTTATGCTGTCCGTGTTGCTAGGTAAAAGTTTCCTAGCGTTTAGGGAAAATCCGGTAGCTCCCAAGGAGTTTGTTTTCGCTGTAGTTAAGGCTTGGGAGGACTTTTCCACCCTAATTGCTAGGGTTGCTGCACGTCAGGAGATTCTCGTTGACTTTGAGGTTGTAAGACCGAAGAGTTGAGTAGCCAACAAAGAATAGCGAGCTTTATAAAGGTCCTTGAAGAAATTCTTCTTGGGCCTTTTCTTTTTGTCTTAAAGTCCGATAATATTTTAGGGTTAAAGGGAAATTTAGCTTCAAAAACCTTGGCCGGCTTTTTATTGGACGATATCAGGGACCTTTGGCCATGTACCATGCGCCTAGCTTAGGTACACGGCTGGCCTCAGATGAACTCTTTCGAAAAACAAAGTTTGCAGAGCGCTTTAGCGATCTATCTCAGTATAAACAATCTTAACAAGCCCCTAGAAATTATCCTATAGTTGCATTTTAGGCTACTTTCTGTTAAAATTCACCAAACACTTGAATAGGAAGAAAGGCCATTATGACTCAGCTAAACATTGGGAGCTTTCCTGATTGGGGAACAATTGAGGCTGACTGGAAGGACGGAGAGGTAACCCTTTCGTTTCATCGAGTCGCTTCGGCAAGCCTTAGACTCTCAAGAGGAGGCCGAGACCTTTCGTTTCACCGAAGAGAGTTTTCTAGGCAACGTGGGTTATGTTTGGTCGGTGGGTTTTCTTGAGGTAACTCTTACCAAACTGCCCCCGAACTATTTCTACTGGTACGGTAGAGACAAGCGGGAAAAATGGGAGGACCTTCTCGAGATGTTAAAGAAGTTGCCCGTCCCGAAAGCTGTTTAACTGGAGGAGAAGTTGGAATACGAGATAGTGTACCTTGAAAGTGGTAGATCCGGTATCAGCACAGAGAGGCAGAAAGGCTTTCTTGGAGGCTGGGTTGCAAATGGTTGGGAATTAATAACAGTTATTTCCGACATTGAAGGCTCAGTCTACGGGGAAGGAAATGAAATTAGCGGTGGAACTTACCTTGAGGGACTTTGGTTTTACTTCAAAAGGGAAAGGAGGTAGCAACGGTCGACAAAAGGGCATTCCTAAGGAGTGTCCTTTTCTTTTTCTTGGTGCTAGAATTTCAGCTATGGATATAACCACCGAAACTAATATAACTAAAATAATTAATCGCGTCTGTGCTGTTTGCGGCAAGGAAATTTCTGTAATTATCCATTCAGACAAAATCTATTCCGGCGGGCATTATTTTGGAAAGTTAGGTAATAATAGAATCCAGAAAGCAGAGTACTGGGAATGCCAAAGTTGTTTCGATCTTTGACTTTGTTGGACTCCGCCTTCGCCAGTTGGCGAATGGCGGAATACGGAGCTTCTGGTCTCAGCTCACCGCTTTCTTTACGAGCGCGCCGATCTTTGCCTCTTCGCTGTCTGTCAATTCCTTCAGCGCGAAGGCGACCGGCCACATGGCGCCTTCGTCGAGGTTCGCCGTGTCGTTGAAGCCAAACGACGCGTACCTATATTTGAACTTATGTGCGCTTTGGAAGAAGCAGACGACCTTGCCGTCCTTGGCGTACGCGGGCATCCCGTACCAGGTTTTTGGTGAGAGTTCTGGCGCGTTGGCTTTGATGATAGCATGGAGCCGCTTACCCATGGTGCGATCCGGTTCCGGCATCGCCTCGATCTTTGCGAGCACGGCGCTTTCCTCGTCCGCCTTGTCCGCCCTCAGCTCTAGGATACGCTCCTTCATCGCGTCTCGTTCCTCGTCCGTGAATCCCTTGACTTTCTTGTTATCTGTTGACATATGTTTGATCAACTTAATCGATATTAAAGTAATTGTCAATAAATCTTGGTTAGCCTGGCTGGACCCTTCTTCGCTAAAGCTTCGCAGGGCAAGCCACGGAACCTCTGGCCTCAAATGAATAGTTTCAATTTCAGCCCTGAGAACCTAAATCGCTTTCTCCTTGCATAACTGACCTTAACTTATTCAATACCTCTATGGTAAAAGGTTCTTCAAGCTCACCTTCATCGACCCATTCGTAGTATTCCAACTCAGTTTTATTTTTCCCAAGTGGTTTTAGAGTGTATTTAACTTGATAGTTTCCATCTTTTGGGGTTAGGACGAACATTTCATTTTCTTTAAATTCTGTAACAACATACTTCGTCCAAACTCCTTCTTTGTTTTGGTTTCTGTAAATAGTCCCTATTTTTACTGGCCATTCGTTGGTTTCTTCTTTAACTATAAAATCTAACCACTTAGGAGTATTGGCAGGATTAAGAGAAAATTCAAAAACCTCTTTTGGAGACTTATTAATCTCAACTACTAGTTTATTTTCCTTACTCATAGTTCGAATTCTAACACCAAAGTGCTAAAATAACTTCCTACGGATGATATTTTATCACTACGTTCTAAATTGGCAGCTATGAACCTTTCAGGATTTGATATTGCAGCAATTGTTGGCATCTTAACTATAATCTTTGGGGTTGTGGTAAAAGTTATTGGTTTTCCCGCTCAAATAAGAAATAACCTTCAAAGAAAGTCAACGAAAGGATTATCTACAACTTTTATGGTCCTTTCTTTTATAGCTTATGTTCTTTGGACACTTCACGGACTTTTGCAAAAAGATTCCGTTTTAGTAATTGGACAAGGAATTGGAGTTATCACAACTGGAATAATCCTTTATCAAATTTGGTTATACAGGAAAAACTAAACTGGTCGGGGTGATAGGAATAGATCGCTTCGCGCTCTGCGCCGAAGACGGCTTCGAACCTACATGGTCGGGGAGGGGAGGATTGAACTCCCGATACCGCACCCCCAGCGCGGTGTATTACCACTATACTACTCCCCGAATTCGCTAATTATATCGCGTCAGAGATACAAGAGTCGAGCTTTTGCGAAGAGTTTTATACACCAAAAGTAGTAGTAGTTTGACCCAAAAAGAGGCCGTTGTCTGACCTTTTTCTTTGTGCTATGGTGTCATTAATGTCCGACAAAATACACTTGCCCGAAAGGGAAATTTTTAATGGATAGTAACAAACTAGAAGCTATAAAAGCCGCCATGGGTCAAATTGAAAAACAATTTGGTAAGGGCGCGATTATGAAGTTAGGGGAAACCGGCGACAAAATGAATGTCGAGGTAATTTCCACTGGTGTAATGGGTTTGGATCTAGCTCTTGGAGTTGGTGGTTTGCCGCGTGGGCGAGTTGTTGAAATTTTTGGCCCAGAAGGTGGCGGTAAAACAACCCTTGCCTTGCATGTTGTAAAGGAGGGTCAGAAAAAAGGTGGGGTAGCTGCTTTTGTGGATGCTGAGCACGCTCTGGATCCACAGCGGGCAGCCTCAATTGGAGTTGATATTAAGGAACTGTTAATTTCCCAACCGGACACCGGTGAGCAGGCTTTGGAAATTGTTGAGACCTTAGTAAGAAGTGGAGCAGTCGATGTGGTAGTTGTTGATAGCGTGGCTGCTCTTGTACCAAGAGCCGAAGTGGAAGGGGAAATGGGAGATTCCTTCATTGGTTTACAAGCTCGTCTTATGAGCCAAGCGATGCGAAAACTAGCTAGTGCTATTTCTAAATCTAATACCTTGGTGATTTTTATCAATCAATTGCGTGAAAAAGTTGGAATAATGTTTGGTAATCCGGAAGTTACTCCGGGCGGGCGGGCTCTCAAATTTTACTCATCAGTACGGCTGGATGTGCGCCGAACAGAAAATATTACCGAAGGTGACCGAGTAGTAGGCAACCGAGTTAAAGTTAAAGTTGTTAAAAATAAAGTTGCCCCGCCTTTCCGTACTGTAGAATTTGACATTATGTTCGACAGGGGAATTAGTGCCGAAGGTTCTCTACTTGATGCTGCAGTGGAAACCGGGGTCATTGCCAAATCAGGCGCTTGGTTTGAATACGAAAAACAAAAGATTGCCCAAGGTCGGGAAGCTGCCAAAAGTTACCTACAAGAAAACCCGAAAGTGTTTGCCGAAGTCGAAAAAAAGGTAAAAGAGGCCTTTGCTAACGGTAAAGCGGTGATGGAAATGAAAGAAGCCGAAGACGAAGAAGCCGAAGAGTAAGTTTAATGCCGCTAATTACTGATATCCAACCCGGTAAAAAAGACCCAAGACGGGTTAATGTTTACCTTGACGGGCAGTTTGCTTTTGCAGTCTCTCTTGAAATTAAAATTCTCAATAAGTTAAAAATTGGTGAACAAGTTTCTCAAAAAAAAGTTGAGGAACTCATTTTTGCCGATCAAACTGACCGTTTGTTCGAAAAAGCTATCAAGTTTCTCTCCTACCGACCACGTTCCCAAAGAGAAATTAGCAACTACCTTCTCCAGAAACTGCGGTTAAGCGACAAAGGAGAGGAGGAGAAAAAATCCTTTGAAAAATCAGTGGAAAGTGTTTTGAAACGCTTGGAAAAGATCGGGCAAATAAACGACAGGGAATTTACAACTTGGTGGGTGGAACAAAGGACAAAATTTAGAAAAGCCTCTCCCCGTATTATCAAAAGCGAACTTTTCCAAAAAGGTGTTGAGAAAGACATTATCGACGAAGTTCTGAAAGAAAACACTGCCGACCCCCTCGAAACCGCTAAGCAAGCAGCCCAAAAGAAACTTTCCGCTTACAAGAACCTTAACGCAAAAGAATTTAGATTAAAAATGAGCCGGTATCTAGCTTCAAAAGGTTTTGACTGGGAAATTATCAAAAAAGTCGTTGACAGTTTGTCCCGTAAAGAGTTAGAATAGTTTAAAAGTAGATTAGTTAATTAGACTGATAGTACAAGTAAATTCTTTAATTGACTAAGCCCTGCCTGTTAATTTATCCCCTGCCCGGACTGCAACTTATAATCTATTTGGTGATTTACTCAAGAAAGGTCAAAGGTGAAAATAATTTATGGACCCAGTTTTAATAGCCATTGTAGCCCTTTTAGTCGGAGGGGCAGGAGCTTACGCGTACCAGAACGTAATTAAAGGCCGACTTCCCCAAACCAAAAAAGATAAAGAAGACAAAGAACCAACCGATGCCCGGGAAATTATTCTTGATGCCAAAAATGAGGCGTTTAAGATTAAGCGTGAGGCCGAAGAGGAAACCCGCAAGGTACGTTCTGAGGTTCTACAGCTTGAGGCAAGGGTGGTTGCTAAAGAAGAGACTCTTGATAAAAAAATTAGCGAGCTTGAATCTAGGGAAAACTCTTTCAAATTAAGGGAAGAAGAGATTGAAAAAGGAAAAGGTGAGTTAGCCGGCAAACTGGAAAAAGTCGCTGGAATAACCAGGGAAGAAGCCAAAAAACTTATTTTAGAAGCAACGGAAACCAAGCTTAAAAGTGAAGTTTCCCGGCGGATCAGGGAGGCGGAAGAGGCGGTTAAAAAAGAGGCGGATGAAAAAGCCAAAGCGATTTTGATTGATGCCATGAAAAACGGTGCGACTGATTACGTTGCTGAATACACCACCTCAATCGTTCGCTTTGAGGACGAAGATATGAAGGGTAGGATTATCGGTCGTGAGGGTAGAAATATCCGCGCTTTTGAACTCTCTACTGGAGTTGATGTAGATCTGGATGACTCTCCGGGAACAATTCGACTTTCTTCTTTTGACGGGGAACGAAGAGAAGTTGCTAAAGTTGCCCTCGAAAAGCTGATGGTGGATGGACGAATTCACCCGGCCCGAATTGAGGAAATTGTCGAGCAAGTGAGATCCGACTTTGAGAAAATCCGACGGGCCGAAGGAGAAAAACTCTGTGCTGCAGTGGGGGTGCACAACTTACCCAACGAAATTGTTGAAACCTTAGGGAGATTTAAATGGCGTTTCTCTTATGGTCAGAACCTTCTCCAGCACACCGAAGAAGAAACTAAAATTGGTATGGCAATTGCCCGGATGATCGGTGCTGATGTTAACATGGTGCGTCTTGGGTGTCTCTTCCACGATATTGGTAAAGTTTTTACCAGCGAGCAGGAAGGAACCCATGTCCAACTTGGTGTTGACTACCTTAAGAAATTCAATATCGACCAGAAAGTCATTAACGCGGTTGCCGAACACCACGAGGATAAACCCTTTTCCGCTCCGGAATCGGTAATTGTCTGGATTGCTGATGCTATTTCCGGCAGCCGTCCTGGTGCACGTCATGAAGCAGTCGAAGACTACATCAAGCGCGTGACGGAAATCGAAAATGTTGCCAGCTCCTTCAAAGGTGTTGATAAATCTTTCGCGATTGCTGCTGGACGTGAGGTGCGGGTAATAGTTTACCCGGAACAGGTTGATGACGATACCCTTACTGTGCTGGCCCACGATATTTCGGAGAAAATTCATGACTCGATTACCTATCCGGGACAGGTGAAAGTAACGGTTATTCGTGAAACTAGAGCCGAGTCAGTAGCACATTAGATCGAAGATCTAAGATGTCAGATTTTAGATATCTTAAACCCTAGATCATAAATCCTAAATCGATGAAGATTTTAATAATTGGTGATGTAGTTGCAAAACTTGGCCGTAAGGCAGTAGCCGAAGTGCTTCCTAACTTGCGTAAAAAAGAAAAAATCGATTTGGTGATTGCCAATATCGAAAATCTTTCTCATGGTAAAGGGGCAACAGCCGAGCGAGTTGATGAACTGCGGGAGTACGGAGTGGATATTTTTACTAGTGGCAACCACATTTGGTTTAAACCTGAATTCAACCAAACTCTGGATAGCGATCCAACCGTGATCCGCCCGGCCAACTACCCCTCTGATAGCCCGGGGTTTGGCTTTACGATTGTTAAGATCGGCACAAAAAAAGTTTTGGTTATTAATATTATTGGTAGGCAATGGATGGAAGGCCCAACTGAGGAGCCTTACCGTACTGTTGATACAATACTTTTGGATCAGGTGAAAAAGGAAAAACCCGATTTTGTAATTGTCGATTTTCATGCCGAGGCAACCAGTGAAAAGGCTGCTATGGGGTGGTTTTTGGACGGTCGGGTAACGGCAGTTTTGGGAACTCATACCCATGTTCCGAGTGCTGACCCTTGGATTATGCCGGGTGGAACTGCCTTTGTGACCGATATCGGTATGAGCGGAGCACTACATTCAGTTTTAGGGGTAGAGCCCCAGATTATTATTAAAAAACAGAAAGACACAGAGCCGGTCAAATTTGAATGGGTGGAGGAGGGTCCAACCCTTTTTCGCTCGGTTTTGATCGAAACTGAAAGCAAGATGAAAGCTAAGGCGATCAAGAGGATCGATGAATTAATACCTGAATAACGCGCCCAAGCACGATATATGAATAAACATTCATATATTTATTTGTCTTGATTTAACAAGATATTTACTGTAGAGTTAAAGTAAGGCTTGTTGAACAAGTCGAAGGGAGGTGAAAAATGTTAAAAGTAGATATTATCGAAAAAGTTGCCAAAGAGGTTCGTTTAACTAGAAAAGCGGCTAAAGAGTCGGTTGATGCCACCTTTGATTTTATTGAAGATTCCTTAAAAAAGGGTGAGAAAGTGGTCATCTCCGGCTTCGGCACCTTTGTTATCCGAGGAAGAAAGGCGCGGACTGGACGAAACCCAAAAACTGGCCAATCTCTGCAGCTACCGCAGATGAACACGATTGGGTTTATTGCTGCCAAAAGTATTAAGAAAAGTGTGCGCAAGTAAGCACCTGTTCGAAATTTGCTTTCAGTTAGTTTAGCAAATTTCTCTCAGAAGCTTGCCTTTTGCACTTTGTGCAAAACGTAGGTTTTCAGGCTAAATCATCTTCACTTGGAAAGTACTTTGGCTGCTCGTCGTTTGTTTGGGCCTCTTTCTCGTATTTGGGTTGTCGGGCAGTTGTACCCTTTTGATCAGCAAAGTTCTGAACTCGCCCAACGATTCCGTTGGTTAAACGTACCTTATGTCCCCGCGGATGAAACTCTTTAGAAGTTAGGACATTGGTAACTATTCCCTCGTCAAATTTTTCAGTACCGTAGTTTTTCTTTTGAATAATAATCACTCTGTCACCCGGCTTGGGCCGCCGAGATCCAACAATATAATCAGACATTTGGGTAGAAAACCTCGCGTTTGCGGTTGAAGTCGGTAAAAAGATACTCACCTTTACCGTCAACCACGGCTTGATAAGCTTCACAATCAGTTGTACAAGGCCGGGCCTTGTCAGTAAAATCTTGCTTGGCAATAACCGTAGCTACTTCCTGTGCCTTTTGCTTAAGTTGAGCTAAAACACTGTCTAAATCACCCAGAGGCACTTCTTTAGGTTTATCATCCCGATCCAAATACCAGTAACTTACTTTTTCCACTGGAAGTTTTAAAACATGGGTAGCTAAAAGGGCGTAAATTGGAAGCTGTAGGGAACCTTCCTCTTCACTTGTCCCAGTTTTAAAATCCAGAATGTGCAGACCAGAAGATGTTTTTTCCAGCCAATCAAAATTGCCCACCAAAACAACTTCGTCTTCACCAACTAAAGGCAATTTTGGGAAATCAACTTTAAGAGTTTGGCCTTTGCTAAAACTTGAATTTTTGTAAAACCTTTCCAACATAGCCTCCCCACGTTGTTTAAAATATTCTTCTTGGGCGCTGTCTTTAAAACCGCCTCGCCTGCCAGCTCGTAATTGCCAACTTCTTTTAAACTCATAAAAAAGTTTGTCTTTATCCCGCTCACTAGTCGGATAACGAGTTACAAACCGGTCAATTGCATCGTGAACCGCCTCCCCCAACGAAAAATAAGGGTTGGCAATTTGGATGCGGAAACGGTTACCCTTAAGTTTATCGCGGTAGAGGTTGCGTAAATAGTAAAGCTTGTGGCACTTCTCAAAATCATTGAGTGAAGAGTGCGAAAGCCAAATCGTATTTGGGTTAAAAGCCATTGGTTACAGTTTACCACTTGCGACCTGAGAGTTGCCTGCTTTTAACTTGCGTATTTGTGTTAAATTATCCTCATGCAAAAACTTTTAGTGATTGTTGGTCCGACCGGGACTGGGAAAACTGCTTTGGCGCTTTCACTTGCCAAAAAATTCAACGGTGAGATAGTGAGTGCTGATAGCCGGCAAGTCTTTGTCGGTATGAACATTGGAACCGGCAAAGAAGCCAAAAGCTCAAAGCTAAAAGTTCAAAGTGGACTGGGTAAGTGGACTGTCAACGGAATTCCTATTTACCTTTACGATGTGGTTAGCCCAGACCAGAAATTCTCTTTGGCGGATTATCAGCAGTTGGCACTGGAGAAGATAAAAGAGATTCAGTCTCAGGGAAAGTTGCCGATTCTTGTGGGTGGAACAGGGCTTTATATCCAAGCAGTTACTGAAGGGTTGAAGATACCAAAGGCAGCCCCAGATTGGAGATTGCGGGGTGAGTTGGAAAAGAAATCTTTGGACTTGCTACTTTCCGACTTGGAAAAGATTGACCCAACAACTTTCGAGCGGATTGATAAAAATAACAAAAGGCGAATTACCCGCGCGTTGGAAGTTTACTATCAGACCGGCCAGCCTATCTCGGCTTTGCAACAAAAATATAAGGCTGATTTTGATATTTTAAAAACCGGTTTGACTGGCAGTCGGGAGGAACTTTACCAAAAAATCGACGAGCGGATTGAGCAGTGGTTTAAGCAAGGGTTTGTCGAAGAAGTGGACAGGTTAGCTGCCAAGTACGACCATAATCTACCTGCCCTAACGTCATTAGGTTATCGCCAAGTAATAATGTATCTTGAGCACAAACTAAGTTTGGAAGAAGCCAAACAAAGAATGAAATTCGAGCACCATTCTTATGTACGGCGGCAGATGACTTGGAACAAGCGCGATAAGACTATTTATTGGTTTGACTTTAACTCTACTGACTTAGTTTTTCGTACAGGCGACCTTGTTAAAAATTGGTTAAGTGAGGAAACTAGCACATAGCCGTTAGTTTTGTTAGAATAATCATACATGAAGCCAACTCAAGTTGAAATTTCGCCTAGATCAGTTGTTGTCACTATTGTCATCATTATTACCTTTATTTTGGCCTGGAAGCTGCGTTTCATCGTTATTTCCCTGCTTACTGCCTTTATTTTAATGACCGGCTTTGCGCTTCTTGCTGATTTTTTGCATTCCAGAGGTCTTGGAAAGACCACTTCGGCGGTTCTAGCTTACATACTTTCTATATCAGTCCTAGGGATAACTATCTTTTTCATTTTTCCGCCTTTGATAGTTCAGGTTAGGGAGTTCGTAAATAACCTACCCGAATATATAAACCGTTTTACCTACCTTTACGTTAACAACCAAATCCCTGGTATCGATAACCGCGACATTGCCTCCATTCTAACAAGTCGAATTGACTCTATTCTTGGCAACGCGCTCAGTTTCCTTGTTAGTACGGTCAACGTCATCGTCAACTTTATTACCATCGCCGTAATCAGTTTCTACATGCTTCTTGAAAGAGATCGAATTAAAAATAATTTATTCAGACTTTTCCCCAACCTCCCTAAAGATCAAGTGACAAACTTGGCCCACAAGGTCGAACGTCAGCTTGGAAATTGGTTGAAGGGAGAGGTGATGTTGATGATTATCATTGGAGTTGCCACTTACGTTGGTTTGCGACTGCTAGGCGTTGAATACGCTCTGCCGCTGGCAATTATCGCCGGACTTTTAGAAGCAATTCCGGTGGTTGGCCCAATTTTATCAGCCGTACCAGCTCTTTTGATAACCGTGACTATCAGCCCAATCTCAGCGATTGGTGTCGGTTTGCTCTACATTTTAATCCAACAACTGGAGAATAATATCGTTGTACCTAAAGTTATGCAGAACGCCACGGGTTTAGACCCACTGTTAACCATTGTTTCCATCCTTATTGGCGCCAACCTCTTTGGTTTGGCAGGAGCGATTGTGGCTGTTCCCACTGCAGCCATAGTTCAAGTTTTAATCGCGGAGTTTGTCGGCAAGGGCCCTTAAGCTAAAAGACTGTCTGCAGAGAAAACAAAGCTAGGGAAGCTGCGGCAGTAACAACTAAGGAAACCCCAACCAAAGCAAGTGGTAATTTTTTCCAAAGTGCAGCTAGGCACAAAATACCGATAATAATCATTGGAATAAAAATGTAGAGGTTAATTGGGTAGCTAAGAGTAGCCCCTTTAAATAAAGTGGCCAACCCAGTTCCTAGAGTAATATCAATAACCGAAGCACCAACCAAATTACCCACTGACAAACTCTCCCGTTTATAAATTAGCGAATTAACAGCAGTGATAAATTCGGGTAGTGAAGTTCCAATGGCTACTAGCGTAACAGAAATAAAAAACTCATCAATTTTCAAAAGGCTGGCAATTGAGATAGTTGAGTCAACCATAAATTTGCTTCCAACCCCCAGAAGAATAACGCCAAGAACAAATTCAAGTAACAAGGCTCGATCGCGAGTAAAACTAAACAAACTTAAAAGGCCTTCAAAACGATTTAAGGCAGTTTCCGCTGAGCCGATTGATCTCTTCCCAATAATAAATTCCAGAACTAGAAACATTATTCCCAGAGCAATAAACAATAAACTTACCGTATTACCCAAGGGGCGATAAAAAGAGAGTATTAAAAGTACAAGACAGGTGACCAAAAAAATATTAAGAGCGCGCAGATAATAACCGGTAGAGGGTCGGCGTCGGGAAAAAATAAATAAAATACCTAGAATAACACCCAAATTTACCAAAGGTGATCCCAGTACAGCCCCTAATGCAACCAGAGGATCTTTATTTATCAAGCCGCCTATCGTGGCAATAGAGATTTCCGGTAGGGTGGTGGCAAACGAAACCAGGGTGGCACCAACGACAATTTGAGACACTCCCTGCTGCTTTGCCCATTTAACAGCCGCAGACCCGACCCAGTCCGCCCCGCGGATAGCTGCGGCTAACCCGATAATGAAGACAATAATTTCCGGCATTATCCTTAATTATATCCTTCCGAGGATACAAGCGCGAGGTTCCCGAGTGCTTATAAAAGGGAGACTTCTTGTAAGTAGGTAGTACTTGAAATTTAGCTTGATTTATGGTATACTTAGCCTCGTTCAAAGGTAGAGGGATGGATACTGTCTGCGTGAAAGCGTGGATAGAGGAAAGTCCAGACACCAAAAAGCAAAGTGAACTGCGCAAGCAGTTAGCTGTAAAGCCTCGTGGTTGCCAAATGTTTAGCTAAAACAAATGGCAACACGGAAGTTGAAATGACAGCTTCCGAGAGCAACAGAGACGTAGCCTTCGATCTTAGCGTTTGGTCGAAGGGTGAAACGGGCAATCCGCCTTGGTGTAACCTCCGAACGGCATGTTGACGCTGCTTGCTAAGTGCCGAAGTCGAGGGCATTCGCCTTAAAAAGGCGAAAAGAGTGACCATTTTTGATCACACTTAGATAGATTTCCATCTCCGCCAACTGGCGGAAAACAGAATCTGGCTTACCAACTACCTTTGAACAACATAAGGCCCCGAGCTGTAGAGCTTAGGGGCTTTTTGTTTGTGAACTCCTTGACAGACAGTAAAGTAAAGTATTACCATTGGCGAGTGAGAAAAATATTACTATTTTTTATTGCTCTGACACTACTTTTTGTTACCCCTTCAGTACAGGCTGGTAAGGATAGTTCTCGAAAACCCGAGGTAACAACACTAAATGCGGGCGAAACTGTTAATAAAGACTACTTTGTTTTTAACGAACGGGTCGAAATTTTTGGGACGGTTAATGGTGATGTTTATGCTGGTGCTGGTATAGTTTTGGTTGAAGGCAAGATTAACGGAGACTTGATAGTTGGTGGGGGGCAAGTAACTATCAACGGTGAAGTTAACCAAGATGTACGAGTTGGCGGGGGCCAAGTAACCATCGGTGGAAAAATCGGTCGCAACCTAACCGTTGGTGGAGGCTCTGTCGAAGTTACCAAAGGTGCTAGTATTGGTGGTTCGGTGGTTGCGGGGGCAGGCAATATTAACTTGAATGCCCCGGTTGGTGGGGACATAAGAATAGGAGCCGGCAACGTTACTCTTTCTGGGGAGGTAGGTGGGGATGTTGAGGCTTGGGTTGGTTCGTTGCGTTTGACCCCTAGCGCCGTTGTTGCCGGTAATATTACTTACTGGAGCACGGAAGATGCCTCAATTGCCTCTGGCGCCACGGTCACAGGTTCAGTAACCAAGAACTCACCCGCTCCTGAAGAGGTACCCTCAAAAGAAAAAGTTTTAGGAGTCCTTACCGGCTTTGCACTCTTTTTGAAACTGCTTAGTTTGTTCACTCTCCTTGTTGTTGGTCTAATCTTGATCAAATTCTTCCCGGTTTTTAACACTGCAGCGGTCGCAAATCTTAGGAATAGACCGTGGCTTTCATTTGGAGTGGGAGCTTTAACCCTAATTTTGGTTCCGGTTGCTGCGGTGGTATTGATGGTCACGGTGGTAGGTGTTCCACTTGGTTTGATGTTACTGGCCATCTATGGAATAGCTATTTTTCTTTCAAGAGTTTTTGTGGTCTACCTGGTTGGCCAATTACTTCTGACCCAAGCCAAGGTTAATGAGGTTTTAACCTTGCTGGTTGGTTTAGCGGTTTACGCCTTAGTAACACTTTTGCCAATCATCGGTGGCCTAACCACTTTTCTTGCCACAGTTTTCTCGCTGGGCGCACTGGTTTTAACCAAGAGAGATACTTACCTTTTAGCCCGCGACAAAAAGGTCGTTTAATTCGCGACTCTACTAAGGTGGCGGTTGACACAAAGGCAATTTCGGGTTGATAATTTAAATTAATGCCAGAAGAGACGCCAACTGACGAGGTAGTTAACCTCAATCCCAAACCCAAAATAATAGAAATCAAGAAACAAACACTTTATTTAACTCTTGGTATAGGTTCGTTGTTAATAATCACTGCCCTAATCGGTGCTTACTTTCTTGGTAAAGGTAGCGGGCAAACCGCTGACAGTCAACTTGAGAAAAAAGCAAAAGTAGCTACTAAGCCAGCCGAACCAGCAGGCATCATCAAAGGTGAGATTAACGAGGAAATAGAAACTCTTAGCGGGATTAGTATTACTTTAGAAAAAGCGGAAATCGACGGAGTGTATGAAAAACAAAAGGGGGAGCAAAGAGATTATTACGAAAAAAACGCTTCTCAGTCTGCCTACTTGCAAGATGAGTATTTCAACCAATCTTTGCTAAATGTTAAGATTGCCCTTAAGAATAAAAAAGATACAGCAGTAACTTACAGTCCAGCCAGCTTCCGCTTGAAAGACAGTGACGACAACCAATACACCGCTGGGTACGAAGCCGAAAAGCCAGTGTTATACAGCCTTAACTCGGGCGAAACCACGCGCATTACTGTTGCCTACATTGTCCCCACTAAGGAAAAGGAATTCAAACTAATTTACGAAAACGCTGAAGTTAGCTTCGAACTTCCTTAACCTCTTGTATCACTGCGTGATATAATTCCTAACTATGCTTGCCAAAGTTTTTTCTGGTGCATTAGCTGGCTTAGAGGCAGTTCCGATTACAGTTGAAGTTGATATTGCCTCGCAAGGCTTACCTTCTTTTACCATTGTCGGTTTACCAGATAAGGCAGTTGAAGAATCAAAGGAACGGGTTCGAGCGGCTATAAAGAACACCGGAGCGGACTTTCCCGCCAAAAGGATCACGGTTAATTTAGCTCCGGCTGATCTACCCAAAGAAGGTCCTAGTTTTGACCTGCCAATTGCCTTGGGGATTTTGGTTGCCAGTGGACAACTTTCTGCCGATTTGCCTAAAACACTGGTCTTTGGGGAACTTTCTTTAGATGGGTCGATCAATGCGACCCGGGGCGCGCTGTTACTTGCCTCGATGGCAAAGGAGCAGGGGTTTGAAAATTTAATCACTGCCTCTGCCAACGCCATCGAAGCTTCGGTCGTTACTGGGCTAAAAATTTTCCCTGCTGGGAGTATCAAAGAGTGTTTTGACCACCTCTCACAAATCAAGCCGATTACCGCCCTTAAGAAAGCAAAATTTAAGTTCGAAGACTTTAACTTTTCGGAATTTGATATGAAAGACGTGCGGGGTCAGGAACAAGCCAAAAGAGCTTTGGAAATCGCTGCCTCCGGTGGCCACAATGTTCTACTTAAGGGGCCGCCTGGAGCAGGTAAGACAATGCTCGCCCGCTCCCTCCCCTCCATTTTACCTAAGCTGACCTTTGATGAAGCGGTTGAAGTCACCAAAATTTATTCCGTTCTTAGCAGCGTGCAAGAGGGTTTAATACGGGCGAGACCGTTTCGTGCTCCTCACCATACTGCTAGCAGTGTCGGGATTATTGGTGGTGGTACAAATCCCAAACCAGGAGAAATTTCCCAAGCCCACCGTGGAGTACTTTTTCTGGATGAGTTTCCCGAATTTCCTCGTCACGTTTTGGAAGCCTTAAGACAACCCCTGGAAGATGGTTTCGTAACTGTCTCCAGAGCGGCTAGTAACGTTACTTTTCCGGCTAGATTTACACTGGTCGCTGCTGCCAACCCCTGCCCTTGTGGTTATTTTGGCGAGACTACAAGAACCTGTAGCTGTTTGCCCTCTCAAGTAACGCGTTACCAAAAGCGGCTTTCCGGTCCCATATTAGATAGGATTGATATTTTTGTTAATGTTCCGGCGGTAAAAACAAGAGAGCTGGTCAATTTACCGGTTGGGGAAGAATCAAAAATAATTCGGGGAAGAGTCCAAAAGGCTCGCGACCGGCAAACTAAGCGACTCGCTAGCCTTAAACTCATGGCCAACTCAGAAATGACTGCCCGTCAAGTGAAGGAAATTTGCAAACTCTCGGAAGATTGCAAAAAGCTCCTATCAGCGGCTATTAACCGTTTCCAAATTTCGGCTCGGGGTTATATTAGACTTTTGAAAGTTGCCAGAACCATTGCCGACCTATCTTCTGAGGAAGAGATTAGTCCTGCCCACATTGCAGAGGCGGTTCAGTACCGGGCAGCGGAAGGTTGAGCCATTTTAAAAACTAAAACGAGGTTGTTTTAAATTATGGAAAACCTGCTGAATTTGGACTTGAAGGCAATTATTGAAGCAGTAGGGTACTTAGGAGTGTTTGCTATGGTTTTCGCCGAGTCCGGACTCTTAATTGGAATAGTCTTACCTGGAGACTCGCTACTTTTTACAGCTGGTTTTTTGGCCTCGGCAGGTGTGTTTAACATATTCTTTTTAAGTCTTGGAAGCTTTTTGGCTGCGGTTTTAGGGGACAACGTTGGCTATTCTTTCGGACGAAGAATCGGACCAAGAATTTTTAACCAAGAGGATTCTTTCTGGTTTCATAAGAACCACTTGCTGAAGGCGGAGAATTTCTACCGTAAGCATGGAGGCAAAGCCGTAGTTCTAGCCCGTTTCTTGCCGATAGTACGAACCTTCGCCCCAATTGTCGCTGGGGTTGGGAAAATGAACTATCAAACCTTCCTTTTTTACAATTTAATTGGTGGGTTTCTTTGGGCTGTGGGGGTAACAGTTTCAGGTTACTTTTTAGGTAGACTAATTCCGGACGTTGACAAGTACTTACTGCCAATTCTGCTCTCTATTATAATAATTTCTCTCCTACCAACTGTAGTACATCTTCTCTCATCTAAATTTAAAAACTAGCCTAACAGAAAAACCCCCATGATAGGGAGCTTTTCTGTGGTAAAAAACAGGATCCCGCCTTTTCTTAAGCGGGTTGCTTGATTTACTAACCACCAATTTTGAACATTTTAGTTCCACAAACCGGGCAAGTTCCGCGGAGAGCTTTCTTGCCGTTTTTCATGGTGACTGATTCAGGGTTAGCAACTTCTCTTTTTGCACGACACTTTACACAATACATTGAAGCCATAATAAGGGGTATCCGGTACCCGAGTAGCAGGTACTACCGGTACAGGTAAGATACACTTGTCACCTCCTTTCGAGGTAAAAGGATAATTAAACAAAACTTGAGGCTAAGGCAGCCTCGAAATCAGATTAGCACACCCGTACGTGGCTGTCAAGCACAATTTGCTTTGGGTTAGTTAAAGGATGGTTAAACTCAAAACGATTTCAAAAATAACCGCCGCAACAGCAAAGATCAAAGTTTTGCGAAGATCGGCAAAAACATAAGTATAATTAAAGTTTTGGGGTTGGATGCGAGTTGAGGTTGGTACAAACTCAAGAGAAACCTTTGGCAAGGCAACAACTTCTTGTGAAGACGGCGAGTCTTGTTTTTTAGGTTGGTTTTGAAGACTTTGCAACCTTCGTAGCTGCGCCGCCATTTTTTCTTGCCGAGTTCTTTTTGGCATTTAACTATTTTAAAAATCCAGGCTTGATATTAACACACCAATTTAAGAAGTGGCAAGGTGCCTATTATAATAATAAATCTCTGCTTGCGCAACTTTGAGTAAGTATGCTACTCTAAATAGCGAAAAATGTTAGCCTTAAAATCTTTAAAAGAGAAATTTAGCGCCTTACCAATAGTAAAGAAGTTACTGGTGAGTGCCCTTGCTCTTGTTTTGCTTGGTTTTTCCGCTTGGGCAGGCTATGAATTTGGTTTCAAGAAGATTGTTGGTAGTGATGAAGCCCTCTCTCCTAAGGGTAAGTTAATCTCTGGTAAACCAGAAGAGCCGGCTAACTTCCCTAACCCAATTAACGGAGTTCTCTTCAAAAAAAGTGAGGCAGACGTTATCTTCAACCGAGTCCCACTAGGAGTAATGATTGAAAACTCAATAGTTGCCCGGCCACAACGAGGTTTGAGCAGGGCCGATATTGTTTACGAAGCTTTGGCGGAAGGCGATATCACCAGATTTTTAGCTATCTATCTGTCGCAAAGTAGCCAAATTGGCCCAATTAGAAGTGCGCGTGAATACTACTTTGATTGGTTGGTTGAGTATCAAGGGGCTTACTCTCATTGGGGAGGCAACGAATACGTAAGGAGTTTAGCTGGCAAGACCTTTGGCGCAAAAGATTTTGACCAGTTCGCCATTGGTAGCCCTACCTACTACCGAATTCCCCCAGGTGGTGGGGAGCACACTGGACACTCAACCACCGATAAACTCTGGGAAGTTGCCACAAGCAGGGGTGTTAATAAGAGTTCTAGCTTCGAAAATTGGAAGTTTAAGGAAGATGCCCCATCAACTTCACCAACTCATTCCATCATTAATATTGGTCTCAAGGGTAATTACGCGGTTCGGTGGGATTACGATCCGGCCAAT
>Ga0209521_10000615_pt1 | contig 27922 bp, 21 predicted proteins | sample Rifsed19ft4_FD_184016 | JGI IMG/M metagenome (GOLD analysis project Ga0209521, IMG submission 184016) | Soil microbial communities from Rifle, Colorado, USA - sediment 19ft 4 (version 2) | ecosystem: Environmental > Terrestrial > Deep subsurface > Rock core/Sediment | place: Rifle, Colorado...
TTGATTTCTTCCGCCACTTGCTCGCCAACACCGCCCAGCTTGCGATGACCGTAGGCGTCCGCCTCGCCGGATTCAACCACATCGCCGCCTTCCATGATCGCCCCTTCCGAGATGGTCATGATGGCATAATTTGACGGGTTGCGGCGTTTGTCAGAGATGAGCATGTCGGTCAGTTTTTGGATGTCAAATGGTACTTCCGAGATAATGGCACGGTCAACATACGCCAGGTGAGCCGTGATCAGACTGGTCTCGCCTGAATTGCGCCCGAAAAGTTCCACGACGCCAATCCGTTCGTGCGAGCCGACGGAAGTACGCATATTGGTGATAAATTCCACGCTGCGGGTGACCGCGGTGGAAAACCCAATGCAGTAATCGGTGCCAAAGACATCGTTGTCCATTGTCTTTGGGCAGGCGACCACTGGAATGCCCTCTTTGTGCAGCCGAACGGCAAAGCTCAAGGTGTCGTCACCGCCGATCGGCACCATGGTATCGATGCCAAGATTTCCGAGTACATTGATCACGTAGTCGGTGTAGTCGATTTTGTCTTCTTTTTTGAGGGGTTTACCCCATTTGGAATTTTTCAAAAAATCAGGGGCATCCGCGGGGGATACTTTTTGTGGATTGGTGCGCGAAGTATGTAAAAAAGTGCCGCCGGTGCGGTCAATGGTGCGCACATCCTCTTCGTGCAGCTCTCGAACATAATAGTCACGGGTCGAGGGCTCGTCAAAATTATAGTGCAGCAGCCCGCCCCAACCTCGGCGGATGCCAATTACCCGGTAGCCGTTTTCCAGCGCGTTCATGACCACAGCTTTGATACATGGGTTCAAACCCGGCACGTCACCGCCGCCCGTCAGGATTCCGATCGTCGTCATACAACCTCCAAAACGAATACAGGATTAAAGCCCGCTGGCGGATCCCACAGGAATCTGGAAAGTGATGCGCGTACCCTGTCCCGGAGATGTGTCGGTTTCAAAGTACCCCCCAAGCATCTCGACCCGGTCGCGAATCAATTTCAAGCCTAGCGTAGGCTTCTTTTCAAGTTCAGAAACACTAAATCCCTTGCCGTTGTCCGCTACATTGACGCGTACAAAATTCTCTTCGATCGCCATTTGAACGGAAATGTTGGGTTTGACCGTTAACTCGCTGTTATGGCGAACAACATTGCCCATCAGTTCCTGTACCGCGCGGAAAATCATCACTTCGATGTAGGGAGCCAGCTTCTTGTCGCCGCCCTTGATTTCGACCTTTGCCTCGAAGCCAGTCTCGTCCTTGAAGGTTTCGACATACCGCTTCATGGTAGCGGTCAGCCCAAGGTCATCCAGCATCATCGGGCGCAATTCGGTGATGAATAAACGCACGCGCTGGAAAGTGCTCATGGCGGTGGTTTTCAGGTTATCCAGTTCAACTTTCGCCCGGGACGGGTCTATTTCCAACAACCGCGCAGCGATTTCTGCCTGAACGATAAAATTGGACAATGCTTGCGCTGGTCCGTCATGCATCTGACGCGACAAGCGCTGCCGTTCGGATTCCTGGGCGATGATCAACTGCTCCAGCATGGCGGAGCGGTCTAAGGATCCGCCCGGCTGCTCATCTGGCTGATAGCCTTCTTCCAATAAAATTTTTGTCTTTTCCAGCAGTTTCAAGTAACGGGAATGGGAAGCCTGATCGTTTTGCAATTTTTCGATCTGCCCGCGCATCACCAGAAGGCGCTGCTGGGTATCCAGCATACTGTTATAGGTATTGCGGATATCTTCCCGCGGCACCGATTCAATATGGCTCTGCAATTGCTGCAGCGCGGTATTTGCGTCGGAGCTGCGCTGGGTCAGCTTGTCATATTCGGCTTTGCTTTGTTCCAGCATCAAGGTGACTTCGTGCAGCGCCTGGCGCGAGTGTTCATAATCAATCAACGCCTGCTGCTTGAAGTCTTCCCACGAACCGGTCATAAGTTCTCTAGCATCCATGAAATGGTTCCCTCGCTGAGATAAACGGTTTATTTCGTCCCCGATTGCTGAAAAATTCGGTTAAGTATAGCACAACCTTCATTTTAGCTTCCAACGGTAGATGCTCATATTCTCTCCGCCGGCTTCCAGAGAAAATCCGCCGTCGGAAACATATACTGCCTGGAGATCATCGGTTAATTCCGGGTACCACTCCGGAAATGTCATGAGGTAATCAGCTCCCTGTTGATCCAAATAGGCTGCCAACTGAGATTCATCGCGGATAATGGGGATGATTTCCGGGCTAACCAGTCCTGCCAGATCAATGATCCGTCGCTGGCTGAAGTAACCAACTGCACCAATGTCATGCACGGCGATCAGGTCCGTTTCGGACGTATTGTCCTTTAGCCAATTGGCCGCAGCGACCATCTCGGTGTTGATGATCGCCACATCTTTGGCATAAGTTTGCCCGCCGATGATCAAAAAAACCGCCAGGATGATCATCGACGCGCCAGCCCATACGCGGTTGATAGCCCATCTCAGTCCCACCGCCGGCAATTCGATATTCAACCATTCCAGACTGCCGATCAATCCGATCAAAAAATATACCGGCATGGCAGGAATCAAATATCGCCCGTGTTGGTAGGTTACCGGCAGCTGGAGTGCATACACCAGCGAGTAACCTAACCACCAAAGAATTCCCGCCATCCAGTAATAATTGCGCCTACGAACTGCTTGAATCGCTTTGTATATGAAGCCCGGCAGGAGTAAAACGCCAACACCAACCATGGGCAGAGACAGAATCTGGAAATACCGGGTCAGCAGCGGGATTTCCTGCAGGGCTGCGTACTCCGCCTGCTTGGCGTAGAAGGTATTCGGCCAGATATGCCCGGAGAGCCAAAAGTTGAAAAGCAGGTATACCCCCAGCGGGATTGATAGTGCAGCCAAACTATACCGGAGTGTTTTCACACTCTGTTTCCAATCGGATTTTTGGAAGACGAGTACAAATACCAGAGGACCCAGCAGCGTCAGCGCATCCGGCCTCACCCACACCCCGATGCCGATCACCAAACCGGCTAGGATTGACCCTCTGAGGGTAATTGTTCTCAAAAAATAAAACACCGCCAGAACAACCACCGCCATCAGCAGGGTTTCCATGCCGGATGCTCCCGCCCACACCAGATGCCACTCCGCGGCCATCATCATTCCAGCGATAGGAATCTTGGTTTTATTCCAATTTATCCATTGTCTGAAGATTAACTCAGCCAGGCAGGCTAAACCCCAGAAGGCGAATGCTCCCAACAAATAAGTAAGAATAAATGGAATGTTTTGGCTAACGATGTGAACCAGCGCCAACAAAAATGTCCATAACGGCGAGGTTGAACCGGCTGAAGTCACTCCGGGTACGAAAGACCATTCGCCTAAATCGGCCAGATTGCGCGCGTAGGTCTGATGAATCCAGGCGTCATCCAGAGGAAATCCGATGGTCTGCAACCGGCTGGCGAAGAAAACATAAAGACTGACTGAAAATAGTGCTGCCACCAGGTTGATCCACACCCAAACCGGAATTTGTCGTTTGTTCTTTTCCATAAGTGTTTTTATTCGCAGTCAATGCAAAAAATCCGCAAATCCCCAATGTCGCCGCGGTAATGCAATCCGGGCGTATCTTCCGGCCGATCGTACAGATCGGTCAGGTTTCCCTGTGATTCTCCAAGAAGCAGCCATTTAGCCCCATACTTTTGGGCCGCAGCCAACGCTTGCTCCACGCCGCCGCCGGGTATCACGATGGAAGGTCGGCCAGTAGCCAGGTAAAACCCGGGCGGGTTATTGACCATTACCAAATCTTCCGATTCCACACCATATTCTGGTAATTTTTCGCCAATCTGCCGATATGACCGATCGCTATATCCCCATCTCGCTGCCGGTTCACCAGCGCCGATCACTTTGCTCAGGTAAAACCAGCCAGTAATAAATGCCACAACAATGATCAGAAGCGTGGCGAATACCGGCGTGGCTCGTTCCGGCTGCCAGTTTCGCTTACGCTGTCCCCATGCCACGAAAAGTTCCAGCCCGGCTGGCGTTACCGCCCATAACAGGGTTTGGAAAGCGGATGTGGAGTGCAGGTATCCGCCGCGTGCGCCTGCATAGGGAAATATGAGTGTCATGAGCGCCAGCGTGCCTAATCCCATCAGCCCGGCAAATTGGATGCCCCGCAGACTCCTTTTGTGCCAGAGCCCCGCGATCATGAGCGGCGTCAGAATCACCAGCCCCTGTACAGCCACCAGGTTTTTCAAATTCATTACCAGTGCATCCCAGCGTGATTGGAGGTGGACTCGCAGCCCGGCTGCCTGCCAGTTGACAAAAGTAATACTGCTGGCAGGGAAAGAAAAAGTCTGATCGTAATTTGTGATCCACAGTGAACGGCTATTACCCGCAGCCATCAGCGTGCCGAACAGATTCAGATTCCTGGCGTACCACGCCCCCATCACCAAAGCATAAGCCAGCAGGAAAAAACTTATCCAAATAATGGCTACACGCAATTTTGAGGTCTTTTGAGAACGGATACCCATCCAGATGAGCCAAAAGACGCCACCAGCTACCCATATGATGCCATCCGCGCGCGCGAGATGCATCAGCCCTACGAGAATCCCCAGCAGCCCGGCGCGCAGTGCCACGGTCCTGGAGGGGACGGCGTCCCTGTCATTCTTCAGTATGAGCAGCCAGATCAGCCCGCCCAGCACCAGATACAAAACAAATGTCTCGGGAATGGATGCATAAACCAGATAGACACCGGAAAACACCGCCAATAAGCCGGCTACCCAGGCGTAGCGCGAACTTTTGAGAAATTTCAGCGACAAATATGCACAGATAACCGGCAACATTCCATACAACAGAATGAATGGCAGCCTGGCAGCCCAAAAACTGGTCGTGCCAAAAGCCTTCATACCCATCGCAGCCAGAATCGACGCCAGCGGCATCCAATAAAGATGCGAGGGGTGAGGCAGCCCGGTTGGATTGTCCAAATAATTCCACAGGAAGGGTTCGGTAAAGCCGTCACCCTGCACCAGGCGCAGTGCGCCGGCATAATAGTATTCAGCATCCATGTAGCCTGGCACCGCCTGTCCCAGCGCCGCCAGGGCAGCCAGGCCGGCTCCCAGAATAAACAGTACGATCGCAAGGGTTCGATTCATGGCTGCTTTAGTGTCACCGCTGATAAAGGTAAATTTCCAGGTCGCCGAAAGCTTCATGACTGACCAGATCGAGTTGGGTATCCAGCGCTGTCATAACCGGGTGCTCTGACATACCTTCGTCGGCATACTCCTGGATCGCGCGCGTAAACACGACGAACCAAACCCGCTCATGACCTGCCACGGCCTGGTCAACCGAGGCCGTGGGATAAATACCCATGGCTTGCTGCGATTCCAGCGCGTAGGTATCGTTATGCGACCCTGGCTCATCCGGCAGGAAACTTTGCGGTAAAGTAATGTCATAGAAATGGCTTGGAAAAAAGCTCAACTTATTGTCATGCAGAATCACATCCCCCGCCATGGCTGATTCCCGCAAATAAACTGTGGCATTGCGAAATTCCGAGCGTGGAAAACCGGAAAACGCGTAAAACGCCGGCAGCGAAATCAATGATGCCAGAATACAGGCGGCTGCCAGGAATGGGCCAATCGATTTAACCCAGCGTCGGGATATCATCCAACCACCCAAAACCGCGTAAACCAGCATGGACAGGATAAATCCACGCGGTACGAAAATAGGCCGCATGATATACGATATCGCGAAGAGGATAACCGGTAAACCCAGCCACACCAGACTGAGGAATCCTACTCCTGGCAGCTTTCGCGCCTTGAAAACCTCAAACCCGATCAAAACCATGGCTTGCAGGCTGAGCAGGGTTGCCACCAGCATGACTGTGCCTTCCAGCGGCAGGAAAATATGGAACTGCAGCAGCCCTTGCAAAACTTCAACCAACCCGGGTCGCGGCGTCCAAAATGCGGTTTGAATTTTGTCAATTTGCCCGGGAATCATCACCAGCCAGGGTGCCGCGAGTAAACCAATTGCCGCTTGGGCAATAACCAATTTCAGCAGCACGCGCCAGTCGCGTTTCAACAGCAAATATAGGTCCGGCAGGATTAACCCGAAAATTGCCAGGTTATGACTGTACATGGCAGCAGTTCCGGTCAGTATCAGCCCGGCCCAAAGTCCAATGTGCAGCTTGCCTGGACCCTGTTCGCGCAGCCGAACAAAAAACCATATATAACTGATCTGCGCCAACCCCAGCAGGGTATACATGCGCAATTCCTGGGCGTGGTAAATTTGGAAAGGCGCTACAGCTACGATCAAAGCCGCCCAAAGCCCGGCTGCCGCACCAGCCAATCGGCGCCCCAAATCAAACACAACCTCGATCATGCCCAGCGACAGCACCACTCCAAGCAGCCGCAGTACAAAAATGCTCTCGCCAAGTTTCATCCAATAGTGCAAGAGGAAATAATACAACGGCGGCATGGTGTCTGCGGCTGTTCCAGCCACAATTTGACCCAAACTCTGCTTTGCTAGGAAATAGCTGAAGGCGTCATCGTAGAATATTTCCCGGCTGCCGGCCTCATAAAGCCGTAAACCAAGCGCCAGCAGCAGGATTGCCCCGAGGAAAATCCAGTGTTTTGTTTTCATAAACCCTGATTATTGCTGCGAAAAACTATCGAACCAGACATTCGGCTTGCGAATAGCCCACCAGCGGACCCAATAAAGCATAATGCCAACGATTAAAGGGTGTGCAAAAAACAAGCCAGGTATGGCACTGGCAGTCAATCCGGCTTTCGCAAAATAAATCAACCAGATGCCCCCGAATAGAAGCAGCAACGCAGTTATAGATAGCACCAGCCCAGCCCGAGGCCAGCGCTCGTTCCACAGGCAAATGGCAAGAATAATCGCCGGGAAGGCGGTGAGAAATACGGACGGATGGGTCGGCAGTCCGATCCAGGGTGCCAGTGTCAAAGTCAGCAGACCTGTCCAGAAAAAACCGTCGAAATCGGTTTTTTTGGAGACAAACCATTCAAAAAATAGGATGATTCCAGTAAGCGCACTCAGGATTATCCCCAACCGCTGACCGGCTGCCGGCAGAAAGGACTGCAGCACAATTCGGATGGTCGGCACGACCTCGCTGGGTTGGATGATGACACGCAGGTAATCGACAAACCATTGCGGGCGGATCAAAGCGCCTGTGGCAGCCAGTAAAATCACCGTCGCGAAAAACCAGCCAGCCAGTTTGGCATGCCGGTTGCGCAGGCTCCAGACGACCACAAACACAGCGAACAGCGCCATGGCATGCGGTTGAATGGTGGTAAACCCAAGCAAAACGCCGGCGAATTCGTATTGACGGTCGCGCACCGCCAGGAAGATGGCGGCAATGATCAAGCTGACCAAAATGGAATTGTTGCCAGAAAGGAGCGGATATAAGCCGTGGAACCAAAGAAGTGCAAAGACCGCGATCAGCGCCAGGTAGACCGGTTTAATTTTCCACCGGGCCAGGTTCAAACTCATGAAAACCAGGGCAACCAGAAGCCCCTCGAGCAGCACCATCCACAATGCTCTGGCAAGCGGATAATCGCTAATCACCGCGAAGGGCAAAGTGAAGTACGCGGCATACAACGGTGACCCAAAACGCGCACCCTCAGGTAAGCTGATACCCTCGGCTGCCGCGAAACTCATCATGGAATTCTGGGCGGTTTCGCTGTATGGATTGACGCCATCGATAAACAATGACCTGGCAGAAAACCAATCCACCAGAAACTGCTCACCGCCTGGATAGGTGCGGGTGTATTGTAAATTCCCCCAAATCATCGCAGCAATCGAGCCGCTGATGATTAGAATCAACAGAATGATGGTGGTTATCGGTCTGCGCCGAATCATGAGAATGATCTGCCTGAGGGATTCCGGGATGGTGGAAGTTGGCGCAGATAGCGCGTCATACCCCGCCAACAATTATAATGGATAACATTATGGGCATAAAAATCGCGTTGGCACAGTTCGAAATCGCGCTCGGCGACCCGGAAGTGAATTTGCGATCCGGCACTGCAGCCATACTTCAGGCTGCCGCTGAAAGCTGCCAGCTGGTCCAATTGCCTGAATTGTGGATCTGCGGCTACGACCTGCCAAACCGCACAAGGTACAGTCAGCTGGTACCGACCTGGACTAAACAGCTGCAATCTCTGGCGGATCAGCACAATATCGTCATTGGCGGAAGCACGATCACCCTTCAGGATAACCAGTATCACAACACATACCAGCTTTTTCAACCCGGGCGTCCCACCCCGACGAGCTACCACAAGACTCACCTTTTCCAGCTGCTGGACGAGCAGAAATATTTTTCTCCCGGTGAAGATTTGACCGTCGTTGACCTTGGTTGGGGAAAAGTCGGTCTGGCACTGTGCTACGATCTGCGCTTTCCCGAGTTGATTCGTGCTTACGCCGAACGCGGCATCGAATGCCTGTTGGTGGCAGCCCAGTGGGGTCAAAAACGAAGCGACCACTGGCGCACCTTGCTCAAAGCACGCGCTATCGAAAATCAGATCTTCGTCGCTGCGACCAACGCTATTGGACCCATTTTAGAAAATCAACTGGCTGGATTTAGCGCTGTGGTTGACCCGTGGGGCAATGTTGTGACAGAAGCAGGTCCAGATCAATCAGCGTTGTTGACGGCGGAAATCGACCTGAGTGAAATTGCCCGGGTGCGGGAAGTTGTCCCTTCCACGCGTAACCGGCGGGCAGCTTTGTACCGCCGGTGGGCGGATGAAATATCGATTTAACCACCTGACATACCGGATGTTATGGTTTTTCTAAAAGAACGCTGACATTATCCCGGTAAACCGTTGTCCACCCGTTCGCAGACGCTTGATCGACTATCGGCATGTCTGGCGGCAGCATGATAAATTGAATATTGAACTCCTCCATCCCCGCTTGCCAGCCGGGTTTTGCCCCGATCAAACCCAGCCACTGGTCGAATAGATCCTGCGGGAAAAAATCCGCCCGGCCATCGATGAATACTTTATTTTCTCTTAAGCGCCAATCCAGATAACCGCCCCAGCCATAATCATTGAGGACGTTGCCTGTTTTGCCATTTTCAACCAGATAATCCACCGCCCCGACGGGATAATAGGATTTCACCACCGGATCAACAACGGCTGGATTGGAAACATAGATTAATTTGATCAAAGCTGCCAACCCAACCAGAAATATCAGCGTCAAGTTGATCGCTTTGCGCAAACCCGGTGAAACCGAGCTTTGGTTGGATTGTTCGCGGGAGTGGACGAATTTCATCCCCATCGTGGAGGTTTTCAGTTTGTCCCCGATTGAAGTCACAATGGCTGCCAGATGGTTCGACAGCACTGTTGCGGCAAACAGCGAAAATATTCCAACCAGGCGTTGGGCGTTCAACGAAGAAGCCCCAAAAAACGACAATCCCGCCAGTTCGGCTCCGCTTGCGTGGTGGTCAGAAAGACCGATCGCGATCAAACATCCAAATAACAATAGGATGTAGGGCAGGCTGGAAATCGCATGAAAATCCAGGGACTGCCATTCCTGAATGTATTGGTTGAATTGCACACCGATGGTTTGAAAAGGAATTTTCCAGGTGTTAATGCCGTTCGGATTGATCAGAACTGCCAACAGGCTGATTGCGGTCCAGTCAGCTAATCGACCGATTCGCGCCCAACTAAGATCTGGGTTCAAATTCGGTCGAAACAGCCGGTCCAAAATCATGCCGCCAAGCGTTACCCCAATCAGTAAAAATCCGAAGGAATAGCCGCCGTGCAGGTTTGACCACAGGATAAACAGCAACGGAAAATACCACAGCTTGACCTGTTTCCCCTCCATGTATTGCATCAGCCAATAGTTGAGCAGCGCAAAAAAGAGCAGGCTAAATTGCTGCGGGCGCGGTGCCCAGATCGGCGCCAGTGTGGCACAGGTCAATACAATGATCAACGCCCGCTGAAATACACCGCCTTTCATCGACCGGTACAAAATCAGCATGGTCGCGCTTGCCAGAATCGCGACGAAGAGAGACAATCCTGTGTATCCGCCACCCTTAAAGGCCAGATAGAGGATCACTTCTGACAGCCAGGAGTGGTTGACCCACGGTTCGCCGGTGCGGGTGAAGGTCATAGTGTCGCTGAGATATACCTTGCCAGCGGTGACCGTTTCTTCGCCGGCACGTAAATGCCACCACATATCCGCATCCACCGGCACCCGGCTGGCCATCAAAAACACCAATAACACCATCAATACCAGCATCAATATACGAAAAGACTGGCTGGAGGACATCGTTTTGCCGGTTTTATTAACGGTGATCGTCATTGAATTCCTTCAGGTTTCAAGGCTGGGATGCATAGATATCGAGTTCACTCGGCCGTACCACCTGTGACAGGTTGTAAAATACCCGGTAATCACCGATCGGCTTTTCCAGCCATTCCGCCCCTTGAGCAGTAAATTCCGCCCGCAATCGTTCGTCCAGGTTGGAGTTCTTGCTGGTGATGTAAGCTACTCGGTCACTGCTTTCGACCTGCTGCGAATAGGACGCATAACGATCATCGCGCGGCGTGTAGCGCAAGTCCGGGTGATAAGGCAGACGCGGAACAAATATTAAGGATTCCTCGGAAAGAAAAGCCAGCGGATAACCGACCCAATAATTGGTATACCCACGTGTTTCGCCATTTTCTGTCAAGAAAGTTGCCAGTTCGTCCATGTATTGGTGATTGACCTGGGCCGGCTCGTAGAATTGGGTGGTGATCCCCGGGGGATTGACCAGCGCGGATTGAACATTGCCAGCCATCTGATACAGGAGCAAGAATCCGACCACAACCCAGGCGAATGGTTTTTTACCAGTCCAATCGCTGATGACAAAACCAGCGATCACAGCCAGTGCAATTTGAACAGGTAAAAAGTACCGTCCGGATGGATCGGCTCCGAAAGAGGTAAATAAAAACGCCGCTGCCAGGGTGGAGCCAACACCGCCGTACAGCGCCATCACCGCCCGCCCGGGAAACGGCCTGGCAATTTTCCGGATCGCGGCATAGAGGATTACGCCCCAGAAACCCACTACCAGCGGAATGAGCGGCAGCAATATCCAGCGAACCGCCCAGGTTGGCCGTAAGCCCAGCGCAGCGCTGCCGCCTAACAAAACCAGACTTGAAAAATGACTGAGTACCCGCGCTCCAAAAGTTCCAGCCTCAACCGCGATCGCCGAACCGAATAACTCAGAAGTCAAAGACGCAAATCCATTTTGCGCAGCATACAGCCACCAGGGCAGCGCCCCAATCAAGACGCCAGCCAAACCGGAGAGGGTCAAGGTAGCGAGTGCCTGCCAGGATTTGTTACGAATGACCGTGAAGAGGATGTAAAACAAAACTGGCAGTGCATATACCAGCGTCAGGCCATTGATCCATAAGCCTAACCCAATCAACAGTCCGAGGATCAAGGCGGTTAATGCGGTTTTTGGTCGCTGGTTCTTCCCATACGGGTTTTTCAACAGTCCCGCGAGAGATAATCCGGCGATGATGACCAGGTTTCCCAGCAGCAGCGCCTCGCCATAACCGCCCAGACTGGCGGTTGTGTATAAAGTCAGGTTGACTGCTGGGATAGCCAATAATAAAACCGCTGCTGTGGCAGCCCGTGGATTACCCGCCCATTTTGAGAGGATCCACCATGTGGTCAAAATGGTTCCAAGGTACAGTAGGCATTGTACCAGCCGGATGACCCATACCTGTTCGCCAAAGATCCAGAAACCAGCTGCGACCAGGTAAGCGTCCGCGCTGCCCATATACGCTTGTCCATAAAAGAAAATCGGCGTTTCACCCTGCAAAATGTGGCGCGCCATCAACGCCACTACCGCCTCATCAGAATTGAAAGGCACAACTTCGCGAATTAATAGCCAGATTTTTAACCCAGCGTGCAGGAGTATGGCTACAATTAACCACACGGTCGCAATGGGTTTGCTTTTTTGGATTGTTTCGGGCAGCGTCATCTTCTCTATTTTAGTCAAAAATCCCTTGAGCTAGCCTTGCAGTGACCTGTCAGGTTCCTAAACATGCCTCGCATTACTCCCCGAACACTGATCCTCATCGCTGTAATCACGATTGCCAGCCTGATCTACCTGGCTGGCGTCAGTCGTGTTCCCTTTCACCCCGATGAAAGTACGTATCTTTACATGAGCAGCGATTTCGAGACATTTTATCGGCAGCCATCGGTAGTATTCTGGCAGTCGGAGCCAGCGGATGAACTTCGTCAGCACTACCGCCTGGTTGATCCACCTCTACTTCGCAGCTGGATTGGTTTCGTTCGCTGGTTGACCGGGCAACCGGTATTGGCAGCCGACTGGGATTGGTCAAAATCCTGGCAGGAAAATCAGGCTGCCGGAGCGCTGCCGTCTCCGGGCTTGGTGCAAACCGCACGGCTGGCTGTGGCTTTGCTTTTTCCGCTTACGCTGATTTTCATGTTGCTCGCCGGCAAGCAGGTTGGCGGTGAACTTACCGGCTGGATTTCCATTCTTCTAACTCTCAGCAGCGCGCTGATCTTGCTGCATACTCGTCGAGCCATGGCGGAAGGGCTGCTGGGTCAGGGAGTCGCGGCCAGCCTGTTGGCTCTGACCGCCTGGCGTAAACGCCCCTGGTTGTGTGCCCTCCCCATCGCACTGGCTTTCAACGCCAAATATTCGGCAGCGCCATTGATTGTGGTTGGGATCATCGCGATTCTTTGGAACCAAGACGAAAAAACGAGGTCCAGGGGAGGTAGATTTCTCCAATTGGCAGCTTTCCTGGCGATTTTCGGCGGATTGACGCTGCTGCTCAATCCATTTATGTGGGCACATCCGATGGAGGCGCTCACAGCTGCGGTCAATAGCCGGGCGGAATTTATGGCAGACCAGGCGGTGGATTTTGCCGGAGCCAGCAGCCTGTTTGCGCCGAAAACCGGATTGGACAGTTTTACCGCTATGCTGGCTCAATTATTTTTCACCCCGCCAGCCTTTGCAGAAGTCAGTAATTATCTGGCCGAAACACATGCCGCATCTAACGCCTACCTCGCGAATCCGTTCAACAATCTGCTGCGCGGACCGTTTGGCGGCGGTGTTCAACTGGGTTTGTTTCTATTGGGGATGATTACGGTCATTCGCAGCATTTTTAGCAAGCCCATATTCAGCCACAAACGCGGGTTGATCCTGTTCCTGATAACCTTCTTGTTGGAAGCGATTTTCATGCTAATCACCACCAACGTAGCCTTCCAGCGCTACTACATGGTTTTGCTGCCCATGGTCATTTTGATGACCAGTCTCGGCATCGCCAGCCTGATACATTTTTTCATTGCGATGTACAAAAGCATTCGACCGAAGAAGAATAACGAGCCAGAATCTAACTGACACGGCTTACTAGATCTTTATCGCTGCAAGCTTCTAATAATAAAGGGCAGGCGCATACACCTGCCCTTTATATGAATCATTCGGTCGGTTAAATTTTCTTGTGATACACCCGATGATTCTTATAAGGCTTCCCACCCATGGTAATCAAGTCTTTGCGCATTTGCACCGCAGTCTCAGCTACCTGGGTCAGTTCGAAATGCTCGAATGGGTAATCATGGATGGTTTTATCCATTTCAGCGTACATGAGCGCATTCCCGCCGCGTCCCTGATACTCCGGCAGCATCCCGGCGCCGTTCAGCGAGATCCATTTGGTTCGCTTCGAATCGATCAACAGATCGATAATCGCCCAGGGCGTCAACCGCCCTTTGGCGCGCTGCAGGGCAGCGGAAAGATCCGGGAACCCGAGTAGAAAGCCAACCACTTTCTCTTCGAATAACAAAATCTTGATTAACCGCGGGTCTGCCACAGTCAGAAGTACATTGAGGGTGTAGTCAATTTCTTTTTTGGTCTGGGGATAATATTCCCAGTTATTAACAAAGGTATTGTTATAAGCTTCGCCGATACGGTCGGCCCATTCTTTCAATTCTTTGGAGGTGGTGAAGGTTTTTACCCTGAATTTCCCCTTTTCGAGTACCTTTTCAGCCACCAGGTGAACTTTTTCTGGCAGCTTGAACGATGCAGCGGGTATGTAGCAGGAGACAAAATCGACTTCCTTCTCGAAGCCGATATTTTCCACCAACCGGACATAATACGCCGGGTTGTAGTTCATCATGGTCATCATTTGACGGTGTTCAAAGCCCTCAACCTGCATACCATAGCCGTCGAACAAGCTGAAGCCTTTAGGCCCGACCACTTCGTTCAAACCGCGTTCGCGCACCCAGGTAAAAGCCCGTTCAAAAAGTGCATTGGCGACTTCCTGGTCATCAATACATTCGAAGAAATAGAATTGGGCTTTTGTCGTTCCATGATACACGTTGAACGGTTTATTATCCATGGCGCACAAGCGGCCGACCATCTTGCCATCCCGGCGTGCTACCCAAAATTCAGCGTCTGAATGTTCGTAAAAAGGATGTTTAGCCGGATTCATCATCGCTTTGGTATCGCTGATGAGAGGCGGGACCCACTGAGGGATGTCCTTATAGATGACGAATGGGAATTTCGCAAACTCGTTGACTGCTTTGCTGCTTTTAAGATCTACCGTTTCAATTGTGACCATTCGGGCCTCGTGTTATGCGCTGGATGAGGGATTATAAAAACTGCGCTCAGTATACTCTCGATTCAGCCCATTGCAAGCCGAACCAGCCCCATATTTTTTCAACCAATAAAATGATTACTTCGTGCATTTTTCCTGTTTCTCTCCTCATATTCTTCAATGAGGTGTAAGATAGACCCTTTGTCTGATCTCAACTATTACATTGGAAGGCTTCCTCATGCCCAGACGATCACTGGCTCAACTTTATCGAGACGAATTTACTGGTTACAACGTTGCAAAATTTCAACTAGATTTAATGGCAGGAATCACGGTAGCCGCGGTAGCTTTGCCTCTGGCACTGGCTTTCGGCGTGGCTTCCGGAGCGAATGCCGCCGCGGGTTTGGTGACTGCGATCATCGCCGGTTTTCTCATCGGTGCATTATCCGGCGCGCCTTATCAAATCAGTGGGCCTACCGGGGCCATGAGCGCCGTTTTGATTCTGCTGGTATCTCGCTACGGGTTGCAAGGCGTCTGGATCGCAGGCTTGCTTTCGGGATTTTTTCTGCTTTTGATTGGGCTGCTCAAACTGGGTCGATTTATCGCTTTCATCCCCTCCGCGGTGATCACCGGCTTCACCTCTGGTATTGCGCTGATCATCGCCATCGGTCAGATTGATAATTTTCTTGGGATTAAGACAGCTGCTTCAGAAACAGCCTTATTCAAATTCCTCGAATATTTCAAAGGCGGTTTTACCCCAAACTGGCAGGCATTGATCCTCGGGCTGGTTGTGATTGCTATCATGATCACCTGGCCGAAGAAGCTGAATTCCCGTTTTCCGGCATCTCTGCTGGGGTTAATAGTAGCGACGGTCGTCACCATTCTATTCAAGTGGACGGTTCCGCAAATTGGCGCCATCCCGCAAACACTGATGCTGAGCGAGCGCTTCAACCTGCTGGCCTTTGACTGGTCCAGCCTTCCGGAATTCCTGGCGCCCGCTTTGACCATCACCGCACTGGGAGCGGTTGAGTCCTTACTGTGCGGCGCAGTGGCTTCCAATATGACCGGTATTCGGCTACAGGCCAATCAGGAATTGATCGGTCAGGGTATTGGCAATATGGTCATTCCATTTTTTGGCGGCGTGCCAGCCACTGCCGCGATCGCCCGCACCAGCGTCGGTATCAAAGCCGGCGGACAGACCCGTCTGGTCAGCATCATTCACGCGGTGGGATTGCTGCTCTCCATGTTTCTGTTGGCGCCGGTGATGGCCAAAATTCCGCTTTCCGCCCTGGCTGGGGTATTAATCATGACTGCGTGGCGTATGAACGAGTTCGCCGCCATTCGCTTCATGTTCGGCAAACGCTTCAAAAGCGACATGCTGGCGTTTTCGATTACAATGTTAGCCACAATCACGCTTGATTTAACCCAGGCAATACTGATTGGCTCTCTGGTTGCCGGCGCTGTGTTCCTCAATCGGATTGCCAATTTGGAAGTGGATGTGAGCGAGGTGGACGCTGAAAAACTGCGCGCCAAAGGCATCGAGACGGAAGGCAAGTGCAAGCATGTCCGAGTGGCTTTTATCACCGGACCGTTGTTTTTCGCCGCCACTGGAATTTTCAACGAAGCATTCGCCAATTTGAACGAGACCCATGCCCTGATCCTTTCCATGCGCGGCGCACCGCTGGTGGATACCGCCGGCATTGAAGCGATTCACCGCCTGAACGAAAATCTGCGCCAACGCGGCGGCTTCTTAATGCTGGCAGGCTTACACACCAACGTCCGCGCCATGCTTGAGCGCAGCGGTCTAATCCACGACATCGGCGAAGATAACATCTTTTGGAGCAGCGACCAGGCTATCGTAGCTGCCGAAAAAATCGGCTGCCGCTTCTGCGACCAGGAGAAAACCGCCGAGGTGTAAAAATAGCCGATTATTCCTGGCAAGTGGAGAAAATGAGCATGCCCAATCACCTGGCAACTGAAAATTCACCTTATTTACTCCAACACGCCAATAACCCCGTGGACTGGTATCCCTGGGGACCAGAAGCGCTCGCCAGAGCGAAAGCCGAAGATAAACCGATCTTCCTGAGCATCGGCTATGCCGCCTGCCACTGGTGCCATGTGATGGCGCATGAATCGTTTGAAGATCAGCTCACCGCGGACTTGCTCAACCTGAATTTCGTCAACATCAAAGTTGACCGCGAGGAGCGTCCCGACCTGGACAGCATCTACATGTCGGCTGTCGTCGCCATGACTCACCAGGGCGGCTGGCCGATGAGCGTTTTCCTGACCCCCGATCTGAAAGCTTTCTACGGCGGCACCTACTTCCCGCCTGAACCGCGTCACAACCTGCCGGGATTTCGTGAGGTGCTGCGCTCGGTCATCGCTGCCTGGCAAAAGGAGAAGGATCAAGTGGTGCATGTCTCCGAGCAAATTCTGGCCAATATTCAGCAGAATAACACCCTTGATTTCACCCAGCAGGACCAACTGCAACCGAAAATCCTATCTGAAGTTCTGACCGCCCTGCTATCACAATACGACTGGGCTTTTGGCGGCTGGGGCAGAGCACCCAAATTCCCGCAACCGATGTTGATCGAATTACTGCTGCTGCAAGCCTCGGATGGAAACCGCGAAGCCCTGGATGCTGCCCGGAACGCGCTGGATGCCATGAGCCGCGGCGGCATGTATGACGTCGTCGGGGGCGGTTTTCACCGCTACAGTACCGATTCTGGTTGGCTGGTGCCGCATTTCGAGAAAATGTTATATGACAATGCGCAGTTAGCCCAGGTGTATTTGCATGCCGCACTGCAAACAGGCGACCCGTCCTACCGTGCGGTGACAGAAGCGATCTTGGACTTCCTGTTGCGCGAGATGCGTCACCCGCTAGGCGGTTTTTACGCCAGCATCGATGCCGATTCTGAAGGCGGAGAAGGTGCGTTTTACACCTGGTCGGCGGCTGATATCGCAAGCGCCATTACAGACCCGCGCGACCGGGAAATTTTCGATGCGACCTACGCCCAACCGGTCGGCGGCAATTTCGAGGGACGGATTATCCTGCAGCGCATGCGCCAACAGGAGAAAATTGCGGCGGAACTCGGCATTGAACTGAGCGAACTCCTGGTGCGACTCAAATTGATCCACGCTCAACTTCGCATCACGAGAGATTTGAAGGCGCGTCCTGAGACGGACAATAAAATTCTGCTCGCCTGGAATGGGATGGCTATTTGCGCTTTTGCTGAGGCGGGGCGGTTTTTTGAGCGCACGGATTACCTGCGTGCCGCTCAGCAGTGCGCCCGCTTTATCCTCTCTGGCATGTCTGGCGTGAACACGCTCTTTCGTTCCTGGCGCGAAGGCGCAGCTTCCATCCCGGCATTTTTGGAAGATTACGCCGCTTTTATTCTGGCCTTGCTCACCCTCTACCAGGCAGATGGAGATGTCACATGGTTCCAGGCAGCCATCAAGTTAACCGATGAAATGCTGGAAAAGTTCGAAGACCCGGCAGGAGGTTTCTTTGACACTTCCGCGATGGCTCTCGATCTGGTCTATCGGCCAAAGGACTTGCAGGATAACGCCACTCCTTCGGGTAATTCTTTGGCTATACGCAGTTTGTTGATTTTAGCTGCACTCACCGGCGAAGTGGTTTACCAGGAGATAGCAGAAAATTCTTTAAAATCCATCCAGGAATCCCTATCACAATACCCGACCGCCTTTGGTTCCTGGCTGCTGGCACTGGACCATGCGCTCAACCCCTACCACCAACTGGCCATTGTCTGGGAGGACAACGCCCGGGATGATGGCCTTGCCGCACTTACCGCGGTTCCCCAGAAAGTTTACAAACCCCGCCTAGTTTTCGCCCGCTCACAGCTGCCGCTCCCGCCTGAATCTCCGGCGCTGCTGCTTGATCGTCCCGCCATTGACCACGCGCCTACCGCGTATTACTGCCAGGATTTCGTTTGCCAGCTGCCGGTGACCGATGCAGATGCTTTGCGCGATCAGTTGGGATAAATCTGTCCCATAAATTTGAGCAGCAACTGATTGACCTCGGCGTAGTGATCGACGATGACCCCGTGCCCGGCGTCCTCGATCTCATACCGCTCCGCGTCAGGTATGCGGGCAGCCATTTTTCGCTGCACTACCGGTGGAATGGTCGTGTCATTTTTACCGGTTATGACCATTACCGGCAGCTGCAGCCTTGGTAGTTGACGGATCACATTGAATCTTCCCAATGCGATCATCGCTTGACGGTACATTTTTGGATCTGACCCTCGGATCGAGTCAATTAGTAGTTCCCGCCATTGATCCTGGTCCGGCTTTGGGAATATCCGTTCTGCCACCAGTTCCGCCTGCCGGCTGGGGCTAACCACAAATGACCACAACCCGCGCTTCATGAAGTACACAACCTCCGAGAAACTTGCCGGCCGCAGCGCTGCAAATGTGTTGATCAAAACCAAACCGCCAGCCCGCTCGGGGTAAGTCAACGCCAGATGCAACGCCACTGCCCCGCCCATCGACAAACCGCAGAACACCGTGCGTTCAATTTTCTTCCGGTCTAGCAGGCGAATCATCTCCTCGCCGGCAGCCGCTACCGACCACCAATTCCCTATGGCTGGTGATTTACCAAAACCCGGCAAGTCTGGCGCAAATGGAGTATAGCCCGCCTGCAAAAGACCTTGAATCTGGTATCCCCAGGATTCACCATAAACTCCTAATCCGTGCAGCAATAGAATGGATTTTGTTTGTTGGGCAGTGTCAGTCATGGACGCTTCGCCAAGGACCTTATTCGTTGGAGTTGAGATTTACTCAGGCGGCAGTCCGTCTGGTTGGTGAAATTCTTCATTAAAGCTATAATACGATCAAAATCACCGGAGGTAGCATGGAAAAGTTTATCATCGAAGGCGGAATCCCGCTCAAAGGCGAGGTCACTCCGGCGGGAAATAAAAATGCCGCGCTGCCCCTCATGGCTGCCTGTTTGCTTACCGATGAACCGATCATTTTAAAAAACATGCCGGACATCGTGGATGTCCAGATTATGCGCCGATTGTTGGAGAGTTTAGGGGTAGAAGTCGCGGAACTCGACCCGCATACCTGGCAATTTCAGGCCAAAGATGTGCATTCGGCTACCCTCGACCCCGACATCACCCGCAAAATCCGCGCGTCCATTCTGCTGGCGGGTCCTGTTTCCGCCCGCGGCATTGAATTGACCTTACCCCCCCCAGGTGGCGATGTGATTGGAAGGCGCCGGGTTGACACGCACTTGCTGGCACTGAAGAAACTCGGTGCTGAAGTGAGTTTTGAGCGCGGGTTTCATTTTTGCTCTCATGGCCTGACCGGTGCGGACATCCTGTTGGACGAGGCCAGTGTAACTGCCACCGAAAACGCGATTATGGCCTGTACTTTGGCCAAAGGCGAAAGCGTGATCCGTAATGCAGCCTCCGAACCGCATATTCAGGAACTGTGCCACATGCTCAACTTGATGGGCGCAAAAGTCTCCAATATTGGATCGAATACGCTGCACATCAGCGGCGTTCCCCGGCTCCATAGTGCCGAATTTACCATTGGTCCGGATTACCTTGAGGTCATCAGTTTCGTTGGCGCTGCCGCTGTCACTGGCGGTGAAATAACCATACATAATGCCGGCAACCAGTATCTGGACATGATCCGCCTGGTATTCGAACGTCTTGGCGTCGATTGGCAGACTCGCGGTGATGATATTTTCGTTCCGGCAGCTCAGCGTCTTGTAATTGAATCCGATCTTGGCGGCGCTATCCCGGAGATTAAAGTAAACCCCTGGCCTGGTTTCCCGCCAGACCTGATGAGCATTGCCCTGGTGATCGCTGCCAAGTCCAAGGGCACCGTGCTTTTCCACGACTGGATGTACCCCAGCCGCATGTTCTTCACTGACAAGCTGGTTGGCATGGGCGCGCAAATCGTTCTATGCGACCCCCACCGTTGCATCATCAATGGGCCGACCGAGTTCTACGGGGAGAAGATGGAAAGCCCGGATATCCGCGCCGGCATGGCGCTGGTGCTGGCAGCCCTCTCAGCCCGCGGTAAGTCTACCATTCGCAACATTGGTCAAATTGACCGAGGATACGAAAAGGTAGACCAAAAACTGGCCGCCCTAGGCGCTAAAATCGAACGCGCAACTGAATAATCTTCATTCTCAATCCCGAAATTAACAAATCAGACCCCGATGCGTATGCACGGGGTCTGATTATTCTTGAATAAGATACTAATTAATTCGGCGATGCAGTTTCTACGACTTCCAGGAATTGCCCAACCAGATCGCGCAAAATACCTTCGGGCAATGCGCCAACCTGTCGGTGAATCAATTTACCATCGGCTACGAATAGCATGGTCGGTATGCCCTGCACACCGAAACGCTGCGCCCAGTCCGGATGTTCATCCGTGTTAACCTTGGCAATGATTAATTTGCCGGCATATTCTGTCGCAAGCTTATCGAGAGTCGGCGCAACCATCCTGCATGGACCGCACCATGGAGCCCAGAAATCTACAACAACCGGCAGGTCGGATTGCAATACCGTTTTTTCGAATTCTGCGTCAGTAACATGTACGGGTTCGTTAATCATATTTTCTCCTTGTTTCAACCCTTTCGGATTGAATATCTCAATAATCTACCAATAAAGTTTGATGCAGTATATCAAAGAAAGTTGCATCAATCATCCGATTTCTTTTCTTCAACTTTTTCCCGCGCAAAATCTACAAAGCGGTAGCCTACCCCGCGTTCTGTGAGAATGTACTGCGGATTTGCCGGGTCTTTTTCAATTTTCTGGCGGAGGTAATTGACGTACAACCGAACATAATGCGGCTCGTCGCGGTATTCGTAGCCCCATACTTTGGAGAGCAGCTGGTCGTAGGTCATAACCCAGCCGGCATTCTGCACCAGATGATACAACAAGCGGTACTCGGTTGGGCGTAATTTAACCAATTTCCCGTCCACCCAAATTTCACGCCGTCCAAAATCCATCTTAAGATAATTGTCAACTTCGTAAACATCCCGCGACACAAAACCAGCTGATTCGGTCCGCCGCAGCACTGCCCTCACCCGACTGACCAGCTCGCGCGGGCTGAAAGGTTTGGTCACGTAATCGTCTGCGCCTAATTCCAGACCGCGCACGCGATCGTCTTCCTCGCCTTTGGCAGTCAGCATGATAACCGGCACCTGGCTGATCTCACGAATGAGCTTGAGGACTTCAAAGCCATCCATGTCCGGCATCATCACGTCTAAAATAACCACGTCAGGCATTGAATCGCGTAATTTATGAATGGCTTCCAACCCGCGGTAGGCGTCAACTACCTTAAAACCATCATGTTCAAGGTTAAGCCGGATAAAACGTGCCATCCGCTCTTCATCATCTACGACGAGTATGGTTCGGTTTTTGAAAGTCTCGTCCAATGCCGGCTTACTCCCTTACGAACGAAATGATGTCTTCTTCCGAACCGGAAGACATGACCTCGATGAAACTTATGCGCGCCAACGGCCAAATGACGATGGTGACATTCGGTTCGAGGAAAGGAATATCTTTTCCGTCTTTTTTACGCGGATTTTTTACAGAAACCATGTTATCGGCTGCTGCCGGCATGGCATCAATTTCTCCGACAACCGGATCTTCATTCAGAAAGTGAACTATAACACTTGGCATTGTTTATCTCAATCAGTTTTAGTCTGAATTGGCTTGAAATTCAAATTTTAGTTTCCCGAGGGCAATGACATCGCCGTTTTTTAGCGGATACTCGACGTTCGCCACAATTTTCTGACCATTCACCCGTGTTCCGTTGGCAGAGCCAAGATCGATAATCGATATCCGCAAAGCCCCGACCTTGATCGCGGCATGCAAGCGGGATACGCCGTAATCGTAGGCTTTAAACTCGGACAAATCAAATTCGGGCAAAATTGGTTGGCCTTTCGCAATTCTCCCAAGAGTGTACTCTGACCGTCCGACCAGGTGAAGAGTTCGGTCTGAATCGAGAATCTTCAACGTGATTACTCTGTCTTTGACCAGAGCAACCCTTTCTTTGACCGGTTCCGGTGCTAAACCGAACCCCAGATCATCCAGGCCTGTATAGTCGTTGGCATGGTTGGCTAAAGGCGCGGTTAACGTATCGACCGTGACCAATTGCGTACCGCACTCGCTGCAAAAGAGTGCCCCGGGCAGTTCGTGATGTTTGCAATTCGGGCATTGAATCATGGTTTATTGCTCCGGGGAAGGCAGTAAAAATAATGAGCGCGTCCCATACTTGATATCTTTCTGACCCGCTTCGCTGAAACCCTGTTGGTTATTCAAACGATCCACTTCCAGAAGTGCAGATTGCGCCAACTCCTGGTTCCCACGTATTAGTAATCGGCTCGCCAGGAATTTCAAGTGCTTTGTTGCGTTTTCTACGTCACCGGCGGCAGCTTCTTCTCGCGCCTTCTCCTGTAAACGATATAGCGATAATTGCGACATCGCATTGAAAATGGCAGTTGGCACTTTTTCCTTTACCCACCCATCCGTAATAGGACGTTCCAGGTTGACAAACAGTCTTTCGATGGGTATCGGTTTCGTTGGAACTTCGAAAATAATCCTTCCATTGGCAATTTTTCCAACAGATTGCTCCCCTGGAAGGCCGTCTATTTTGAATTCTAATATAACACCAGTTTTCCGACCATATTCCAACGACCCTAACTGGATTGGTGATTGTACCTCAAGCGGATTTCCATCCGGGAAAATGCGAAAAGCATCCGTCAATTGAATATTGTTCGGCAGATCCAGCTGCATTTCCATTCTTCGGGCATAATTGACGCTCAGCGTATTGATTTTCTGCTCGATGAATTGTGCCAGGTCTTCCTTGTTGCGAATGTAAATTGATTTTCCACCGCTAATCGATGCCAGACGGTCCAGGAAAACGTCGTTCCATTCGTGCCCTATCCCAAGCGCGTTGATCGAAATCCCCTCGCTGTTCGAGCGCTCCGCCAGTTCGTAACACTGCTCCTCATCACCATAGGTCTGTCCGTCGGTGATCAGGATCAGATGCTTAAGAAAATTGCTTCGTCCAGCAAAACGCCTGAAAACTTCAAACCCAAGTTCCAGTCCCTGGAAAATCTCGGTCGCCCCTCCCGGTCCAATTCCAAAAAGCAGCGATTCAGGCCGTTTAGCATCCGCGACAACCGTTGGCGGTAACAGCACCTCCGCCCGATCGCTAAAGGTCACGATCGAAATGACGTCGGTTGGTTTCATTTTATGCAGCAGTTGGATGATATTGCTTCGAACCATATCCAACCGTTCGCCGCGCATGGAGGAGGAACGGTCGAGAATGATGCAAACATGAGCCGGAGGCAGGTCGTCTGAAATGTTATTCTTCAGACATTCAATGTCTAATAATGCGTAAATTAATTGAGGTTTTTCGGATTGGTGGATCGTCGTTCGGCTAAAACTGACCTCGACGCGGACCTCGGGTGGTGATTTGACTGCGACTGGAAGCGTTCGGTCATAGGCTGCTCGCCGGGCTGCATTGGATAAGATATCGTACGCCTGCTGAACCTCGATGAATCTTCTGCCATCATCCTCGCCGTTGTTCGCGTCAGGATGGTACTTGCGGGCAGCATCAAAATAGGCTGCCCGGATTTCATCCGGGGTTGCATCGAATGGCAGGTTCAGTGCAGAATAATTTTCCATTAGCATCCAGGGGACAATTTACAAATACTCCACCAGTACAACACTAATATTGTCCGGTCCACCCGTTTCATTGGCAGCTTCAACCAGTTTGCTGCAAGCTTCTGAAGGATTCTTGGCGTCCGAAACAATCCGCATCATTTTTGCGTCGTCGACCGTACCCCACAACCCATCACTACAGATCATCAAGAATCCGGGATGCGGCATCTCGAAGGTTTGAATATCCGGTTTAAATGGTTCCGGTTGACCAAGCGCCCGGTACAGCACATTTCGATTGGGGTGGATCAATGCCTCTTCTTCAGTGATCTGCCCGAGCTCCACCAGACGGTGAACCAGAGAATGGTCCTGCGTGAGCAATTCGATCCGGCCACCTGGGTGAACGAAATAGGCCCGGCTGTCACCGACATGGGCAATGGTCACCTGATCGCCAATTAACACCGCGGCGGTGAGGGTTGTCCCGCCGCCCGGAGCGCGCGCCCGCACCAACTGCTGCGCCTTCATGATGCCGGTTTCTATGATCTCTTGCAAACTCTCCTGCGGGGCATCCCCTTCAGGATTAACGTGCGGCAGATAGACTTTTGAAAGGATGTATTGGGTTGTCGCCCGCGCGGCGATGCTGCTGGCAACTTCGCCGTATTCGTACCCGCCCATCCCATCCGCCACCATAAACAGGCCGAACTGCGTTTCGTTGGCTCCATCAGCCAGGATCGCGCTGACGGCATACAGTGTGTCCTCATTGTGATCGCGTTGCAGCCCAATGGATTGCCCGGTTCCAACCACAAGTTGTGGTGGATTCATTGGAATCGGCGCTGTGACGGATTCGAGTTCAGCGGCATCTAATGGCGCAGTCTTAATCGCGACAGGTTTAATCTCTGGCTCTTTTTTTGAAAACCACTTCTTAAAATAATTAACCACAAATCCTCCAAAACACTCGAGAAAAACCTGCCGCTAAGCCATCAGCGCATACACCATATGATCCGATGAGCCAAAATAGACGACATCATTGGCGATCACAGGCGTCGAGGTGATCGGACCGCCGGTTACAAATTTCCAGCGTACCCGTCCAGTTTTATAATCCAGTGCATACATCTTGCCATCTGCCGAACCGCAATAAACCGTATCATTATGGACCACGGGTGATCCGCTGACCTGATGCCCAGTCTCATAACGCCAGATTTCTTTGGCAGTGTTTGCATCCAGACAGTAAATATATCCATCGGCTGAACCCACGAAAACAAAGGATTCAACCCGGCAAGGTGTCGAAATGGAGCCTTTCAACATGCGGAAGCGCCACAGCACCCAGCCGCTCTTAGCATCCAGGGCATATACCGAGCCGTCCAGCGAGGTGAAATAAACCACGCCGGCTACCACCAGAGCTGTTCCTGTGATCGCGCGTTTAGCGCGAAAACGCCATTTCAATTGCCCGTGGTAATCGATGCAGAAGAAATCGCCGTCTTCGTTGCCGAAATAAATAAATTCGTTGGACATCGCCGGTGAAGAGCGCACCGCCACGCCGGCGTCAAAGCGGAATTCGCGCCGGGTGGAAATAATATTCAAGGAGTGTAGGTAGCCGTCATCGGCGCCAAAATATACCAGCCCGTCAGCTACACGAGGCGAGCTGCGTATCGGCTTCTCCACCTGGTGACTCCAGGCTAACCGGCCGGTTTTTGTGGAGACTGCATAAATGCGGCCATCCTCCGACCCGGCAAAAACCAACTCATTGGATACGAACGGCTTGGTAACAATCCCGCCGTCCGTCGGATACTTCCAGCGAAATTCACCTTGAACAGCATCCAGTCCGTATAAATTGTTGTCATACGATCCGACAAATATCATCCCGAGGTCATAGGTCGGGGAACCCCGTACCTCGTCTTCGCAGCGGAAAACCCACACCGGCTTGATCATCTGGTCGGATGACACATTGGGAACTTTAATCCGATCCAGCGCGCCGGTCTTTTTAGCCGCTGCCAGCAGCGCGTTTTTAAATTCAGTCGCAGTGGGGAAGCGTTCTTCCGGATTGTATTGCAACGCTGTTTGGACCACCGCTTCCAGTTCGGCTGATACTGCCGGGTTGAGCTGACGGATTGGCCGTTCGCCAAAGGAAAATGGCGGCTCAAGGCGAGGATCGCGTTTGGTGAGCAAATGGTGGATGGTGGCGCCAAGCGAGTAGATATCAGCCCGCTGAGTCGCGTCGCCGCGGTATTGTTCCGGCGGGGAATAGCCCTCGGTACCGATCATGGTGCCTTTTTGACCAGTTTGGAAAGCTTTGGCAATTCCGAAATCAACCAGCACTACATGACTCTGGTGGTTGATCATGATATTCGACGGTTTCATGTCCCGGAAGATGATCGGCTCGGGTTTGTGCCCGTGCAAATATTCCAGCACATCGCAGATCTCTATCGCCCAGCCAATTACCTGATCTTCCGCCAGCATCCCCTGAGTCTCACTCAGGATCGCTTCCAGATCCTTGCCATGCACGTACTCAAGCACCAGGTAAGACCGTTCGTCATGCGAAAAGTAGTCAAAGATTTTGGGAATCGAAAAATGATTGAGCGTTACCAGGATGTTGGCTTCACGTTCGAAATTTTGGATGATCGTTTGACGCACCACCTGGTCGCGCCCCTGGTTGATCATTTCTTTTACGGCAACCAGCTTGACCACGTTGGGAAAATGCATATCCCGAGCGCGGTAAACCGAACCCATGCCGCCGACTCCGATAACGTCCTGAATCAAATAACGCCCGACCAGCACGACGCCAGGCGCCAACTGCTTTACCGGATCGCTTTTGCTGAAATTCTGAGTGATTCCTTGAGTGTCCAGTAGTCCCCATCCTGAATTGCTGACAGATATGGTGGGCATAAAGCCACAGCAGCCCAAAAACCTGAGTAAATTATAGTGTCTCTGATGCGATTTGACCACATTAATTGCAAAACCGTCGAGCCCTTAGCTATCATGTTCGCTCAGTCCTTCTGGACGGAGCCTACCGTCTCGGGTAGAATACTTGCAACACTATTCATAAAATATTCCTCCAAAATTTTTGAATTAAGGGATTTTTACGATGTCCAATTATCCTGGCAAAGGTAAAGTCGCGGTCGTAAAGACATCTCCGGAAACTATTCTGGAGGATATCGACAAGCTAATGAAGCTGGCAGGCGTTGAACAAGCCTTGCCGCACAATGTGACCACCGGACTGAAGATCAATATCTCCTGGCAGACCTGGTATCCTGCCTGTTCCTCGACACCCTGGCAAATTGAAGGGGTCATTAAAACGCTTAAATCCCTGGGTTACGACGACTTGATCGGTATTCACAATGACACGGTGGTCGTAGATACCAGCGTCGGCGAGACCAACAACAAGCACAAATTCGTCACCGATCAATACGGCGTACCCTGCACCTATCTGTACCAGCAGCAGTTCGAGTGGATCGAATACAAGCCGAAGACTCCCTTCCTGGTACTCGATAAAGTCTATCCGGACGGCGTATTTATTCCGAAGATGTTGTTTGGCAAGAATATTGTCCATTTGCCTACTGTCAAAACACATGTGTTCACCACCATCACCGGGGCCATGAAGAATGCTTTTGGCGGACTGCTGCACCGCAACCGCCATTGGACTCATTCCGTCATCCATGAAACCCTGGTCGATTTACTCAGCATCCAGCAGCAAATTCATCCGGGCATCTTCGCCGTGATGGACGGCACCTTCGCCGGC
>Ga0209521_10000620_pt1 | contig 27843 bp, 22 predicted proteins | sample Rifsed19ft4_FD_184016 | JGI IMG/M metagenome (GOLD analysis project Ga0209521, IMG submission 184016) | Soil microbial communities from Rifle, Colorado, USA - sediment 19ft 4 (version 2) | ecosystem: Environmental > Terrestrial > Deep subsurface > Rock core/Sediment | place: Rifle, Colorado...
GCAGGAAGATAAATATTGAATGTTGTCCCTACCCCCAACTTAGACTCTACAGTTATCAATCCATCATGTCTTTTGACTATAGAATAAGCTGTTGCAAGTCCGAGTCCGCTTCCTTTCTGCTTGGTAGTAAAATAGGGATCAAATATTTTCGGGATATATTCCTCCTGTATACCAATCCCTGAGTCTTCTATGGAAATTCTGATATATTTCCCACTTTTTAATGGGATGGGGTCTCCTGAGCCAACAGTTACATTCTCACACCTGATATTGATTGTTCCTCCATGGGGCATAGCCTGGTCAGCATTTAATATTATATTATGAATAACCTGGCTTATCTGTCCTCCATCAGCCTCAACAGGCCTTATATCATCGGCCATAAAATAATTACATCTGACATCAGACCCCCTTAATACTAAATCTGCTGACTCTTTAATTATTTCAATTATAGAAATTACTCTCTTTACCGGTGCCCCACCTCTGGAAAAAGTTAATAGCTGCTTCGTAAGGTCCTTAGCCCTTAATGCAGCCTTTTCCGCATCAGACAACCTTCTGTAAAGTACATCTCCAGGATTAGAGGTATTTTTTGATAGAGAGACATTGCCAAGAATTGCAGTTAGTATATTATTGAAGTCATGTGCAAGACCTCCTGCAAGGATACCTATTGACTCGAGCTTCTGTGCCTTGATCATCTCATTTTCCATCATCTTCCGCTCAGAGATGTCCAATCCCATGCACACGAGATAAGTTTTCTTGTCTTTATATGTGCTCCTGCATGTAAAAAAGAAGGGTTTCTTTACCCCATCCTTTGATATGAGGTCAACCTCACCAAATGACTCACCTTTATTAAATCCATCCATGATTTTATTTATTGCATAATCTTTATTATCAGGAGCAACTAACTGCATGGCACTCATTCCCGACATTTCTTCAGAAGAATATCCTAATGATTCCAGCGCTTTTCTGTTCCAGGCAATAATATTACCATCAATATCAATAAGGTAATAGATACATGGGAGATTGTCTGTCATATCCTGTGTAAATCTCTGTTGTTCGGATATCCTCCGCTCTTCTGCCCTCTTACGTTCTGTAATATCATGAACTACATATACCATATAACTCTTTTCCTGAACAGTTATGAACTTTATATTAACCTCAGCCGGGAAAGTAGAACTATCTTTACGCCTGAGATCTCCAAAGAATATCTCATGACCATTGTCTTTTACACGCTGTACATGGCCATCCCAAAAAGACTTGTTAGGTATACTTGTCTCAATATCCACTTCACACATATTAAGAAGTTCTTCTCTACTATATCCCAGATTGTTACAGGCCTTATCATTAACATAGAGAAAATGGCTTGTAGAGGGGTCTATAATACCTATGGCCTCATTAGACTGGTTTATAAGGTTGCTGATTAATTTAAACTGCTCCTCTGTCTGTTTACGCTCGGTGATGTTACGGCTTACCCCTACCAGACCAATAATATCGCCTGCTTCATCAAATAGCGGTGATTTGATAGTCTCAAAGTAGACCTTCTTCCCATCCTTAAGAGTAAACTCCTCATCAAAACTCAGGGTTTTCCGTTCTGTAAAAATTTTCATGTCGCTTTCAAAGCAGTGTGCCGCAAGTTCAGGAGGAAAGAAATGATTGTCGGTCTTTCCGATAATCTCCTCTTCCTTAAGCCCGACAAAATCTTTGTATGCCTTGTTCACGACCATGTTACGTCCTTCGCAGTCCTTGAAATATATAATGTCAGGTATAGTATCTATCAGGGTCTGGTGATGGGCGGTTAAATCTGAAAAGCTTTTGTCCATAGGGATATATTCAAAACGAATCTCATACAAAGGGCTCGCAAAACTTATAGTGGCGGTGCAGGGAGTCGAACCCCGGACAGGAGGCTTATGAAACCTCTGCTCTAACCAACTGAGCTACACCGCCATAATAAACCCATTTATAAGTCATTAAAAAATAATAGATTTATTATGTTTTGTCAAGGAATCTGTTCGTCTTGATGTTCGTCTCCTCCAAGAAAGTTATTTGTTTTAACAATATCTTAATTTATTGCAATTTTCATTCCATAACATATAAAGGAATTAAATACTCACTCCGATATAAAAATTAAGCCGATGAAAACAGAGATACTGTCAAACCTGAAATGCAGGATACTGGACTTATACGAAACCTTCACAAGCGACGATATTGATTCATTTAAAATTGGTCAGATCCGTTTAACAATCTACAGGTTGAGACCCCTCTCAGACGCAGGGAAGTTGCAACTTGAAATCCTGATTAAATTCTTCAATGAGGATGTATTGAGCAGGTTTCAACAAAAATGGGATAAGGAAAAACTCATCTGGCGAAAGGCCAATATAGAATCAGCTTTTGATATAATCATGCAGATGGGTTATGTCACTGGTTAAACTGATTTGCTGCATGATATGAACTCCTCACCAATGGTCCTGCCTCAACAAATTTAAACCCCAATTCATACCCAATATTCTTAAGCTCATTAAATTCATCAGGATGGTAAAACTTGTTTACAGAAAGATGCCCTTTACCTGGACTCAGGTATTGGCCAATAGTAAGGATCTGACATCCAATTTCAGCAAGGTCTTTCATAACATCTGTAATCTCTGAAAATTGTTCTCCTAAGCCAACGATTAATCCTGACTTGGTTATTACTACAGGATTTTCCCTCTTTACAGACTCTAATAATTGCAGGGAACGTTTGTATTTTGCGCCAGGCCTGGCAATTTTATATAGCCTATGTATTGTCTCAATATTATGGTTTATCACCTCAGGGGCAGCGCTAATAACAAGACTCAATGCCTCCTCAGAGCCTTTAAAATCCGGGATCAACACCTCTATTGTACTTTCAGGATTAAATCTCCGGATAGCCAAGATACTATTTGCGTAATGTAATGCCCCTCCATCCTGAAGGTCATCTCTCGTTACTGAGGTAACTACAATATGCCTTAAACCCATGCTTTTTGCTGCTAATGCCACCCTCTCCGGTTCTTCGGGGTCAACAGGGTAAGTCTCTCCTTTCTCTATATTGCAGAACCTGCATCTCCTTGTGCAAACATTCCCCAGGATTAAAAATGTAGCAGTTCTTTGATTAAAACACTCCCCAATATTGGGACAGTTTGCCTCCTCACAGACTGTATGGAGTCCTGAAGATCGTAACAGTCGTTTTATTTCGAGATAATTACTCCCTTCCGGCAGTCGAACCTTCAACCATTCAGGACGTTTCTGTCTTAAGATCTCTTGTGGCATATTAAATCTGTTTTCTTGACAGATTATTTCATTTACTGTAAAGTCTTGCTCTTAGATGGATGGGGGATCGTCTAACGGCAGGACGATAGATTCTGGATCTATCTATCGGGGTTCGAGTCCCTGTCCCCCAGCCACATATCTATGATTGGTTCAGAAGTCCCATTCAACACCCGTCCAGACATTAGATGAAGATTCATCCCCTTGCTCCAGACCATACCCTATCATCAGATTAAAACTGTCAAGAAGGGAATAGGTTAAATCAATGCCTGTCCAGCTCGTCCTGTCTGTCTCCCCTGAATGAATATTTTTTCTCTCAATATCAGCCTCTAACCCAATAACCATGCCATGGCTGGAGGAAAACTCAAGCCTAGAAAAAAGGTCATCGGCATCTGTACCCATATGATGTCCCATAATATAGCCATTATATCTGTAACCATCACTGTATATACCATGTGTATACCAGGAATTATGTTTTGTACCCTTTGCCGTTGTTGCCCACTCTATCCTCAGGCTGGAATTATTAAGATAAAACGGCCTCTCTATAAGTAGTCCGGCCAGAAATGCCATATCCTTTGACCATTCCTCATATGATGTATCCTCTGTCCCTATTTCCCCGTATAACTTGACCCCGGCAAATGGTACAGAATTACCATAACCACCTGATGTAACGGAGAAGTCTAAGGCCATTATGTTGTTGTTATCGATACCGGACCCTGTTTGTCCTGAGTTGTCTTCAGAAGTCAAAACCTCATACCAGTCAGATAATGTAATTTTTTCACTACCTTCGCCATTGAATATAACAGTCCTCGAAACAGCAAACCTGAAACCAGGACCGGGCTTAAAGTCGAGTCTTACCCCAAACAACTTTGCCTGCGGAAAATCCCTCTCCTCCTCAAGTTCTGTCAGGAATATAGTGGGTTTTAAAGGTCCTAATCTGCTTAAAACCGACGGCAGTAAGAATGGAATTTGGGATGTAAATCTTATCATGTCAAAAGGTTCTGCATTGTTTGTCAGGAGAAGCCCTCCATGAAAACCATCACCCCACCACATAGGCTCCCTGCCGACTTCGATATCTATATTCCGGATACTGAAAATGCCATATCCATGTACTACCTTTAAATCCTGGTTATCATCAGTAGTTCTGAACTCCGGAGAGATATTAAAAGAGAAAAAATCCCCCAGCTTAAATGAACTTGATAATCCAACCCTGATATTTTGTCCTTTTTGTAATATATCGCCATTATTGTTGGCGTTTAAGTAGTCAGGCATCCCGCCACTATACAGGTATTTAAAATAAGGAGTACCGATGGGTTTAAAATTGCCTTCAGCAAAAAGGTCCCCTTTAAATTCCCTTTCCAATTTTTTTATTATTATATTGACAGATTCCAACTCCTTTTTCCTCTGCTCCGGAAGGCTGTTCCATACACCCTCTGCCTCTTCCAACATCCTTAATGCCTCAACTCTGCTAAAAGGTTTAGTTGACAGGATCCCGCTTTTTATGAAACCGTGTAATTCAAGCCTTTCAAGGGATTTGTATACCCAGCTCTCTACAGGTATATTGACAGATGTCTGTGCAAAAAGAAAATCAGGGGACAGCACAACTGAAATAAAGAGAAATACAATGGTAAATAAAAATACACAAGATGTTGATCTGCTAAAATGCAATTATCAAGACTCCTGCTGTAACTGCTATCTGATATAATATCTGAGTCAGGTCCTTAATCTCTCTCAACCATACAATACGTTCTATCTTTTCAGGGATAACTATAGTATCACCCGGATCCAGTGTTGACGACATGAACCTTCCACTTAACCATCTGTCATTCTCTGAATCCCATCTTATAGTAGATATGCCACTCCAACCCCTTTTAGAAATGGCTGTACCATCCATCTTAAGGATATAGATATCATCATCCTCAGCATTCCTTGTTATCCCACCTGCATTTTTAATGTACGCGTTAACTGTCCAACCCGGATTAAAGACAAATGCCGTAGGATTGTATACAGCGCCTATCACCTGTACCTGGTATGGCTTCTCAGGTACAAATAAAGAATCACCATTTTCAAGGGGGATGTCGTATGTGGATTTCTTAAATTTATCCAATCGGTCCAGCTTGATAGCCATGATACCCTTAGCCTTTGCTATTCTCATCTTTGAAATAAGCTCCCTGCGCTGCGTTGTCACTACCTGTTGCTGCTGGGCCTCTTCTGATGTCAGGGCAGCCTCAATACTCTTTGCAGACTGAGATATAATATCCTGTTCCAATCTGTTTATAGCCTCATCAAGCTGTTTTTGTTGAAGCACTCTTACAGATTCCCGTGTAAACACAGCCCCCTTTATATAAGCCTTATCTGTATATCCACCCGCCCTCTCTATTACAGATGATAAGGTCTCCCCCTTTTTTATAGTGTAAGTACCCGGAAATTTTACCTCTCCTGTTATTATAGCTGTTCTGTAAAGCTCCCATTCCGGGACAGTCCTTACCATGACATAGTCATCTTCCCTTAAAGGAAGATTGTATTGAGGATCCCCTTCAACAGCCCTTTTAAGGTTTACAATTATCCTTTCTGTCTTTGGTCCATCAGGTGTAATAAAGACCCTCGTTAATTCTGCCTCTTCTTCATTGGCATATCTGAGCAGGCCTCCGGAAAAAGTCAGGATATCCCTTAACATCATACCCTCATCAAATCCAAAAGTTCCTGGTGACTTTACCGCCCCTGTAATATGGACGACCTTATCTACTGTCTGTGAGACAGGAAATATCTTCACAACATCCCCGTCTCTTATTGTAATGTTACTCTCCCCGCGTTCATAGACTTCTGATAAGTCTATCTCCTTTATAACCTGATCCTTCCCATCCTCTATTCTCAGAATCTGGACACGATTTTTAAATGAAATATTGTTTGTCCCTCCTGCCATTTCTATTATATCCAGAATCCTCGCCTCACCCTTTAATTCATATATAGCAGGCACCTTTACATTACCCGCCATCCCTGCAAGAGAACCAACAGGAGGGATAAAGATTACATCATCAGGCATAAGCCTTAAATCTTTTGTCTTGTCACCCTTAAGGAGAAAATCGTATAGATCTAGTGAGACTACAGTATTGCCATTTCTTTTAAGCTCAATATCCCTCATGGTTCCGACTTTGCTCGGGCCGCCTGCAGCAAAGAGTGCGTTAATAATGGTAGAGAATGAAGATATCGTATAAGTCCCTGGTTTATTAACATTTCCAACTACAAAGACCATTATGCTCTTGAGTTTTCCCATACTTATATTAATCTTCAGGTCAGTATAGTATCTGCTGAATTCTTTTTCTATAAGACTCTTTGCCTCATTAAAAGACAATCCGGCAATATGAAGCACCCCAACTGTCGGAATATTTACTTTCCCATCATTATCTATTATCAGGCTGAATTCTGCATTTACCTTTCCCCATATTGCTATTCTTATCTCATCTCCCGGTCCGATGATATACTCAGGTCCGACCGGTACGGAATCAACAGGTGCATATGTCGAAAGTGGTTGTTCAAAGAGGTTATAGCCGAATTGTTTAATCTCTGTAGAGATATAGAGAGGGCTCCCTATCCCCGCCACCTTAAATCCATTGGCAAGTGTCTCCTGAGTCCCGTAAATATAACCGCCGCCAAGTTCAACCGGTATATAAAACATAACATACCCGGGTGGTAATGGGACTTGGGGGGTTAATGATAAAAAGACACCCGGTTGAAGCTTGAGTATTTCTAATTGCTTTTTTGTTATATCAAGCCTCTCTGAGATGTATCTTTCAAAAACAGATGTTTCCTGAGGTGTGCCTGGTTGTTGTCCTCCATCTGAAACAGTACCGCCTTTAGATAACCCCTTTATTTGTGAACCTTCTACTGTAGATACTGCACCCTTGTCAATCCAGGCTCCTGCTGACCCTGGCAAAGATGGAAGTGTAAGAGAACCTGTATCAGGCTGCATAGGCATATTTATTTGAGGCATCCGTGATACAACACCATCCTCAGCAAAAGAGGCAGCAGTAATGAAAGATAGCAAGAATGGTAAAATCAGGATATATAATTCAGGGAACCTGATAAAGTGCAATCCTTGTTTTTTCACTCGAAAATCCCCCCGAACACCACGCTGTAGGGACAAACCTTTAGGTTTGTCCCTATCCTGTTGGACAGACCTAAAGGTCTGTCCCTACGTCTTCGGCTCATTTTCATTGTCCTCTGTGCCCTGAATGGGCATGAATGTTTCATAACAAAAAAGACTACTATAGGTAAGGATAAGTAGTCAAGAACTTTAAACTTTTAATATTTTCTCTGAGACAATATCCTTTGTTATTGGCCCAAGGATGGCGAGTGACAGGTATTCTGTCCTGAACAGGTCAGTGATAAGCTCCTGAATCTGAGATGGTTTTACCTTTTCTATTTCTCTGATAACCTCTTCTGGGGAGAAGTATCTTCCTATATATATCTCATCCCTTGCGAGCCGGCTCATCCTGTTACTTGTGCTCTCAAGACCAAGCATAAGATTACCCTTCATCTGATTCCTGACCCTGATCATCTCCTTCCTTGATATGCCATTCTTATTTATTTTACGAATCTCTTTGATGACAAGTTCAAGTACTACTTGAAGGGCTTTAATGCTTGTACCGGCATATATATTAATAAGTCCTACATCAGTATATGAAGATATATATGAGTAAATGGTATATACAAGCCCCCTTTTCTCTCTGACCTCCTGGAAAAGACGGGAACTCATACTCCCGCCAAGAATAGAATTGAGAGCAAACAGGGCATATCTATACTTGTGTTTTTGAGGTAAGCCTAAAGTACCGAGACAGAAATGAACCTGTTCTATATCCTTTTTCTTTGTACAAATCCCTCCTTGAATAGAAGGAGATATGCGTTTATTGGAATAAGCATTTAGAGAATACTTTCCAATGTTCTTATTTAGTAGGTTTATGAGATTGGAAAACTCGAAATTACCTGCTGCTGAAATTACAATATTAGCAGGATTATAATGTCTTTTCATATAATTCAGAAGTGACTCCCTTTTCATATTACTCACTGTAGTGGCATTTCCGAGGATAGACCTTGCTAACGGGTTACCGTCCCATACCATCAGTGAGTGCATATCATGGATATAGTCTTCAGGGTCATCCTCAACCATCTTTATCTCCTCAAGGATTACCTGTTTCTCCTTCTCTATCTCCTTTTTAGAAAGGGAAGAATGCAGGCAGATATCAGATATGATGTCAATACCCTTAGCCAAATGGGCATCGAGGGTCTTCACATAAAATGTAGTTGTTTCACGCGTTGTAAAGGCATTTAGTTCGCCACCTATTGAATCTATCTCCAGAGCTATGTCATGGGCACTCCTGCGATGAGTGCCCTTAAAGAACATATGCTCAATGAAGTGGGAGATTCCTCCTTCTGATTCTGACTCATCTCTCGAACCAACACCTACCCAGATACCCAGGGATACTGATTTTACTGAAGGGATTCTCTCTGCCACTACCCTTATGCCATTATCGAGATAGACCTTCCGGAATGAGATATCTTTCATGAGACAGCCTTATCATCCTTTATCCCCTTTTCCCTCAGGGCATCCTTCCTGCTGAGGCGTACCTTCCCCTGCCTGTCTACCTCAATAACCTTAACAAGTACCTCATCCCCCTCATTTAAAATATCTGTTACTTCTCTGACCCTGAAGTCTGCAAGCTGAGATATATGTACAAGACCGTCAGTATTGGGCAGTATCTCAACAAAGGCGCCGAATTCAACGACCTTCCTTACCTTTCCAAGGTATATCTTACCTACTTCAACTTCTTCTGTTATCCTGCTTATTATTTCAATTGCCTTGTTTGCAGACTCTTCATCCTGAGAAGCAATGGAAATAAGGCCGGAATCGTTTATGTCTATCTTAACACCGGTCTTCTCGATTATCCCCTTTATAACCTTACCTCCCGGCCCGATAACCTCTCCTACTTTGGTTGGATTAATCTTCATAGTGAATATCCGCGGTGCATGTTCGGACAGTGTGGCCCTCGGTGCAGATATGGCCTCAAGCATCTTATCCAGTATGTAGAGCCGGCCAGTCCTTGCCTGTTCAAGGGACTTCGCCATTATCTCATGATTAATGCCTGCAATCTTTATGTCCATCTGTATGGCAGTTATCCCGTTTGCTGATCCTGTAACTTTGAAATCCATATCACCGAGATGGTCCTCAAGACCGAGTATATCAGAGAGTATAACTATCTGATCCCCCTCCTTTATCAATCCCATTGCTATCCCTGCAACAGGGTCCTTAATAGGTACACCTGCATCCATAAGGGCAAGTGTTGCTCCGCAAACTGTTGCCATCGAAGAAGACCCGTTTGATTCAAGGATATCTGAGACAATCCTCAGTGTATATGGAAATTCTTCTTTACTCGGTATCGCAGGTTTAATCGCCCGCTCGGCTAATGCCCCATGACCTATCTCCCTCCTGCCGGGTCCGCGTAAAGGTCTTGCCTCACCCACACTGAATGGCGGGAAATTATAGTGAAGCATGAATGCCTTTGTGGATTCGCCCTCGAGCGCCTCAACAAACTGCTCATCTTCTGAAGTACCGAGGGTAACAACGGCGAGACTCTGTGTCTCTCCCCTTGTGAAAAGCGCTGAACCATGTGTCCTTGGCAGGATCCCGACCTCACAGGAAATGGGCCTGATATCAGCATGTCCCCTGCCATCTGCCCTTGTCCCTTTTGTGAGTATCATCCTCCGCATCTCTCTCTTTTCAATATCATGGAATATTATCCTTATATCCCTGCTCTTTTCCCCTTCCACACCTTCCGGATTTAATTGAGAAAGCACATCATTGAGGATCATATCAAGGGTAACCTGGCGCTCAGTCTTATTCGAAATAACCAGTGCATCTAATACTTTGTTGAGAGATAAATTTTCTATCTCCGTAATTAGATTCTGTATAACTGATGGAACGTGAACTTTGACCTTTTCATGGCCTGCTAATCTCTTTAACTCTGTCTGGAGTTCAATAAGCTTTTGTATCTCCCTGTGTGCAAGCAGTATACCCTCTAACACTATATTCTCCGGTACCATCTTTGCACCGCCTTCTACCATCATAACAGCATCAGATGTGCCTGCCACAATGAGATTCAACTCACTATTCTCCAACTCACAAAAACCCGGATTAATGGTGAACTGTCCGTCTATATAACCTACCCTTACAGCGCCAACAGGGATATCAAAGGGTATCCGGGATATAAAAAGGGCAGCAGAAGAGGCTATTATACCAAGCAGGTCAGTTGAATATCCAAAATCAGCCGAGAGCACAGAAGAGATAATCTGTGTATCGTTATAATATCCCTTTGGAAACAAGGGCCTCAAAGGTCTGTCTATCAGTCTGCTCGTCAGTGTTTCCCTTTCTGTAGGTCTACCCTCTCTCCTGAAAAAGCTGCCCGGTATCCTTCCGACTGCATATGCCTTTTCCTGATAATCCACAGTAAGGGGAAGGAAATCTATCCCTTCCCTGATCTCCTTGCATGAAACAGCGGTTGATAATACAACTGTATCACCGTATCTGGCTACAACCGCCCCATCCGCCTGTTTTGCCATCCATCCCGTTTCAAGAGATAATTTTTTTCCGCCTATTTCTGTTTCTACTTTTTGAATCATTATTTCACCTCATTTTGTTATATACTAAGACCTTAATGATAGGATAATAGAAAGGTAACTTCACTATTTCCGTAGACCAAGTTTTGAAATAACATTATTATATTTAATCGCATCAACACTTTTCAAATATTGAAGGTGCTTTCTCCTCTTATTTACCAACTTTAAAAGTCCCATTCTCGAATGGTGGTCTTTCTGGTGGGTCTTAAAGTGTTCCGTAAGATATGAAATCTTACTTGTCAGTATGGCAATCTGTACTTCAGGAGAGCCTGTATCCGACTGGTGCCGGCTATACTCCTTAATGATATTTTGTTTTTCCTGTTTCTCAAGGCTCATGCTTAACTCCCTTCTAAGTTTAATTTATTATTCGGCCATTATTATATCAGAACTTTCTAAATTATTAAAACCTTTTCCTTTCTATCACCTCATCCATACTGATTATCCTTGATTCAAGCTCCCCGGTCTTAATAAGCCTTTCAACATCCTCTATGTTCAAGGCATCTTTAAGAGTATAGTCCCCTGACCGTAGTCTATCAAGACTCCACATATGCGCGCCAACACCAAGATAATTCCCTATATCTGCGCACAATGTTCTTATATAAGTCCCCTTGGAACAGGTTACATCAAATTTTATCAAAGGAACAGAAAAGTCAAGAAGCTTAATATCCCGTATAAATACCTCACGCGGCTTTCTTGGGATTTCTTTCCCCTTTCTCGCAAGACGGTAAAGAGGAACCCCTCCGACCTTTATAGCGGAATACATGGGCGGGATCTGCACTATCTTACCACTGAATTTTCTGAATGCCTCCTCTGCATCTTCCCTTGTTATATTAAAAGATACTGTCTCATTCAAAACCTTTCCTGTTGCATCCTGTGTATCTGTTATCACACCTAATTTCATAATAGCCCTGTATTCTTTATCAACTTCTGACAAATAATCAGCAAGCTTTGTCGCCTTCCCGATGCATATGCAGAGTACACCGGTTGCATCAGGGTCCAGTGTGCCTGTGTGACCTATTTTCCGGACACCCAGTAAACCACGCAGTTTGGCTACAACATCATGAGATGTCCAGCCTTTCGGTTTATTTATAATCAGTAATCCGTTCATAAAAATGATCTTGCGCTATTTACAACCCTTTTCTTAACTTCCTCATGTCCACCCTGGATAAAAAAACCTGCGGCCATACTGTGTCCACCGCCGCCAAATTCAAGCGCCATATTCGACACATCTACTTTACCATTAGAACGAAGACTTATCTTCCATCCCTGGTTTGATTCCCTGAAAAGGATAGCCACCTCTACACCTTCTATAGAGCGCGGAAAATTAATAAAATCTTCAACATCCTCTTTTGATGTACCAGTCTCTCTATACATCTGTTCTTTCACAGTTATCCATGAAATCTTACCATCATCACTGCGATCCAGACTCTCCAGTATCAGCCCCAGCAGTTTTATCCGCCCAATGTTATTCCTGTTAAATATCTGCTCAGCTATATTCCATGGCATGGCACCGGCGCTAACCATCTCTTGAGCAATCTTAAACGTCTCTGAAGTAGTATTCGAGTATCTGAAGGACCCTGTCTCTGTCATGATAGCCGTGTAGATACAGGTGGCAATATCAGGAGTAAGAGATATATTGAGTCTCTTCATTATGTCATATATAAGCTGGGCTGATGCTACAGCATCTTCAACAAAATTTACTGCACCAAAACCTTTGTTTGTTACATGATGATCTATATTTATCAGGATATCACCAGGTATATTGTCAATCTTTAAAAACCCGACCCTCTCCAAATCCCCGCAATCCACTGTAATAACCGCATCAAATCGCCTATCAATACTTTTTGCCTGTTTTATTGTATCACTGGAAGGGAGAAACTTTAATCCCTTTGGAACAGGATCCTGCGTAATAACTTCAACCTTTTTCCCGATAGAAGAGAGGGCAAGTGCAAGGGCAAGAGAAGAACCTATGGCATCTCCTTCAGGATTAACATGTGTTGTTATCAGAAATGTCTCTCTCTTTCTTATCTCAAGTAATATATCTTCTATGCTCATTTATCCCCCTTATTTATCTCATCCAGGATACTCAGTACCTCATCAGCCTTATCCATAGATGTATCCAGCTTAAAGAGTATATCGGGTGTAAACTTTATCTTAAGCCTGTGACCTATCTCTCCCCTGATAAAACCTGAGGCGCTTTTCAACCCCTCCATTGTCTGAATCTTTGCCTTTTCATCTCCATAAACACTGACAAATACCTTTGCATGTCTCAAATCTTCACTCACCTCAACAGCAGTTATTGTTACGAATCCTATCCTCGGATCATTCAATCTCCTTACGATCATATCAGATATTTCACTCCTTATCTGATCCCCGATTCTTTCTACCCTTTTATATGTCATAAAAATTCCATGTTGTACTTCAATAACTCAACTGTATGATTCGCCTGCAGCATATTTATTACCTTATCAAGGACACCATTTAAATATCTCTTTTCCACCCCGATGCATGCAATCCCGAGGACAACCCGCTGCCATAGGTCATGACCGTCTATCTCTGCTACTGATACGTTATAATTCTGCCGGATCCTGTCTTTAATACTCTTAATGACCTGTCTTTTCCCTTTCAGGGAACCGCTGTCAGGGATATGCAGTTCTACTATACAAATACCAACTACCATATAATAAGAAAGAAGCCACGAAATTACACATTTGCATTTATTCGTGGTTATCAGCCTCACTTATAACTTGGCTGCAATCTTTTCAATAACGAATGCCTCTATTATATCTCCTGCTTTGATATCACTAAAGTTCTCAATACTTATTCCACACTCATATCCGGCCTGAACCTCCCTGACATCGTCCTTAAAACGGCGCAGCGATGCAATCTTGCCTTTATAAATCTCCACATTATCCCTGATAAGTCTTACACCGGTATTTGAGCGGGAAATGTTGCCGTCTAATATATAAGAACCTGCAATTGTACCAATCTTTGATATACTGAAGACCTGCCTTACCTCTGCCCTCCCTACAACCTGTTCCCTGATAGTTGGTTCGAGCAGTCCCTCCATTGCTGCCTTTACATCTGAAACTGCATCATATATTATGTTATACAAGCGTATATCTACGCTCTCCTTTTCTGCGATTACCATAGCCTTTGGTTCAGGTCTTACATTAAATCCGATGATAATGGCGTTTGAAGCGGATGCGAGCATAATATCAGTCTCTGTAATCCCGCCAACACCTCCATGTATGATCCTTACTTTTACAGCTTCGGTACCAAGTCTCGCAAGGGCCTCATTTACTGCCTCAACTGATCCCTGGACATCGGCCTTTATTATTATATTCAGCTCACGTACAACACCCTTCTTGATCTGACTGTATAACTCATCGAGGGTTACCTTATTTGCCTTCTCAAGACCTGCTATCCTCTGTTTCTGAAGTCTCGCAGAAGCTACAGACTTGGCAATATGTTCATCATCAACCGCTACAAATGTATCCCCTGCCTGAGGCACGCCTGAAAATCCCAATACCTCTACAGGAGTTGCAGGAAATGCATTATTGATAGGTTTCCCTTTATCGTTTAATAGCATCCTGACACGCCCAAAGTATGTACCACACACAAACGGGTCACCCTGTTTTAACATCCCTCCCTGGACTAATACAGTTGCAACCGGACCCCGGCCTTTATCAAGTTTGGCTTCAAGTATGACACCCCTGGCATTCTTGTCCGGGTTCGCCTTGAGTTCAAGCACCTCAGCCTGTAACAACACCATCTCCAGAAGATGATCCAGACCAATCCTCTGCTTTGCAGATACCTCAACAAAGATGTTCTGGCCGCCCCAGGCTTCAGGCACAAGACCATATTTTGTAAGCTCCTGTCTGATACGTTCAGGGTTAGCGCCTGGTTTATCTATCTTGTTAATAGCAACTATTATAGGTACATTAGCTGCCCTGGCGTGGTTTATAGCCTCAATAGTCTGCGGCATAACACCATCATCCGCAGCTACCACAAGTATAACAATATCTGTAACCTTTGCCCCCCTTGCCCTCATTGCAGTAAATGCCTCATGACCCGGAGTGTCGAGGAACACAATCCTTCTTCCTTCTGTATCAACCACATATGCACCTATGTGCTGTGTAATCCCGCCTGCCTCTGCCTCAGTAACTTTAGTCTTTCTGATGGAATCGAGGAGAGAGGTCTTACCGTGATCTACGTGTCCCATAACTGTTACAACCGGCGCCCTTGGTTTTAACAGCTCAGGCGTATCCTCCACTCCTTCTATGACCTCTTCTAATTTTTTCTCTGCAGCAACTTCAACTTTTAACCCGTAAGAATCGGCAATAAGAACCGCTGCATCTATATCTATGGGGTGATTTATAGTGACCATCATGCCCATCTCAATCAGCTTTGCCATAATCTCACTTGATTTCTGGCCTATTAAATCTGCAAACTCCTTTACTGTTGTACCTTCATATATCTTTATCACTTTTTTCCTTGGTTTTGTTATTTCAACAAGCTGGTCAGTTTTAATCTTTCTATGAATTGCAGATAACTTTCCCCTTTTTTCTTTCTTTGGGATAACCTTGAAACTCTTCCATCTGTGTGATATGAGGAGATCCTCTTCAGGTTCGCTGATTATAACTTTAATACCCTTTTTCTTCTGCTCTTTTACCCCTGTCTTCTCTCCCGCAAGCCTCTCTTTCTCTTTAACCTCTGTATGAGGTATAACCGGTTTGCTTACAGGGACCTTTGTCCCGACTATACCTCCGATCTCCTCCTTTATCTTTGTTTCTATAATCTCAGTTATGTCAGGAATCTTTTCCTCTAAGATTGTTCCTGATGGACCCTCTCCAACATGTTCCTTACCCTTCTCCTCTATAACCTTTTTCTCTTCTGCCTTTATTTTCCCTGGTACGATTTCTTCTTTTTGAATTTGTATTGGCTGAATATCGTGTGGCTGAATTTTAGGTTGTTCCTCTGTCACCGGATGGACCTTTTGTTCATCTGCAACTTCAGGTTTAGCTTTTTTCTTGATGAGAATAGTCTTTGTGGCACTCTTTACCCCTTTAAAGACTTCGCTTACCTTATTGGTCCCTCCTCTGGTATTTAGCCTTCTTCTGATCAACTCAGTAGTATTCGCATCGAGTGATTTCATGTGGCTGGACACACCTATCCCCATCTTCTTGATCTCCTCAAGAAAATCGCTGCTACTCATGTTAAACTCCTTAGCCAGCTCAAAAACCCTCTTACCACTCATTCCTGGTTGCTCCTTCCGTATCTTTCACAAAAGTCACAAAGAATATCTTTTAATTATTTCCTCTGCGTTCTTTGTGCCTCTGTGGTCCATTCTCATCTCCTTTTGTGCACCCGTTATGCCTTTTCCTCTTCTCTTGCCTTGTTCTCTATCTGGATTTCCCTTGCCATACTCTGCTCTATCTCGATATCTTTCTCTTTAGACCGTTTTGCATCGTATTCTGACTCATTGATAATATCAATCTTCCAGTTCGTCAGCTTTGCAGCAAGCCTTACATTCTGTCCTTTCTTGCCAATCGCAAGAGATAACTGCTGATCTGATACTACCACAAGTGCAGACTTCTCTTCCTCGTTTATGCCCACTCTTTCGACTACAGCAGGACTCAGTGATTCGGCTATAAAGACCCTCGGGTCTTCAGACCATGGTATAATATCAATCTTCTCTCCTTTAAGTTCCCTGACTACAGCCTGCACCCGGGATCCCTTCATTCCAACACAGGCACCTACAGGGTCAACAGAGGGGTCCTTCGATAATACAGATATCTTTGTCCTGTCCCCTGGTTCTCTGACTACATTCTTAATCTCTACTATCTTCTCATATATCTCCGGAACCTCTATTGCAAATAATTTTCTGATGAATTCCGGATGAGTCCGTGTCAGAATGAGTTGAGGCCCCTTTGCTGATGGTTTTACCTCACATAAATATGCCCTGATACGATCACCACGTCTGAAAGTCTCTCTGGGTATCTGTTCTTTATACGGAAGCAACGCCTCTGTCTTTCCGAGATCAACAATGTAGTTCCTGCTCTCCTGTCCTAAAATAACACCATGAACTATATCACCCTGACGATCAATAAAATCTTTATAGACAGTATCCCACTCTGCCTCCCGGACCTTCTGGAAAATAACCTGCTTTGCTGTCTGTGCTGCTATTCTACCAAAGTCACCCACTTCTATCAACGCACCTATCTCATCTCCCAACTCTGCCTCACTGTCTAATTTCTTTGCCTCTTCAAACTCGATCTCCTCTTTTGGATTTGTGACCTTTTCAACTATTTTTTTAATTAAAATTACCTGTATCTCACCAGACTTTGAGTCTATCTCAACCTGAATGTTATCCGAGCCCCCGAAACACTTCTTTGCTGCTGTCTGAAGGGCAGACTTAACAGCACCTATTATAGTATTGCTGTTAATACCCTTTTCCCTGCTTATCTGCTCTATAACATTGATCAGTTCTCTGTTCATCAGTTCCACTTCCTCCAACAAACCGTTCAAACCACTTAAATAGTTAATACAATACTAAAATTCCACCTCAAGCCTTGCCTTTGCAATATCCGAGAATAATATCTCTATTTTATTATTATCTTCTGTCTCTATCGTAATCTTTGCCGCCTCCATCTCTGCTGATATTATCCTCCCCCTGAACGAAGTCATTTTGTTAAAAGGTATTTTAGTATTTATCTTGATTAATCTTCCTTTGTATTTTACAAAATCCTCCATACGTTTAAGGGGCCTGTCAAGCCCCGGAGAAGAAACCTCCAATAAATACGCATGCGGGATAGCATCTTCGGCATCCAGTATCCGGCTTAACCTGGCACTCACCTTTGTACAGTCATCGAGGGTCACCCCTCCCTCCCTATCTATATAAATGCGGAGAATCCAACGCTTACCATGTGTAATATATTCTATATTATCCAGTTCTAAATCACACGAATTGACAACTGATTTTATTATATCCTTTATATCTCCCATCTCGTAAAAATCACATTAAAAAGCATTTTTCTCTAAAAAAAAAGTGGGCCATACCACCGCCCACTTGAGAAGTTGAGCTCGATTGTGTAATTTAGATATAGCATAATAGAATGAAAAAAGCAACACCTTGACTTTTATAAATTCTTTCTGGAAAATAGAGGCATGCCGGGATGGTGAAACTGGTAGACGCACGGGACTCAAAATCCCGCGGGGGCAACCCCATGGGGGTTCGACTCCCCCTCCCGGCACCATTATTTGGTGCGGGTTTAGTAACGGTAGGTCACTTCGGGATAAGTAATTTCAAGCCTTTCACACCTTAACATCTTACCTCAAATCCTTCTAATTTCATCTGTGGATGTCCTGATATAATACCCTTATGTTATATATCATCGGATATTCTAACTAAATTAGCAAGAAATTTTCAATAGTTGACATTCTTCGTCATAAAATGTTATATATATTATATAACAAAGATATGGCAAGGGGGTGTTTAAAATGGTTTTACGGATGTCCTTTGGTCAATTTTTAAGGGATAGTAGGTTAAAGGCAGGCTACGGATTGCGGGCTTTTGCTATTGCTATCGGTATGCAGCCGTCTAATCTGAGCAATATTGAACATGAAAGGATACATCCACCCCAAGATCCCCTTAAGTTGGAAGAAATAGCCAGGTCGCTGGGCTTTCAAAAAGGTTCAAAAGAATGGCAACGACTTTTTGATCTGGCAGTCCATCATAAGCCTGTTGCCGTCCCTCCTGATGTTGCAGCCTTTGTCGCAAAAGAACCGGGGATCCCGGTTTTGCTCAGAACCATCGAGAAAGCCAAACTTTCCAAGAAAAGCATCTCTGAATTATCTCGATACATTAAAGAACATTTAGCAAAGGGTTAAGAATGTCGTTCAATCTGGTAGTGCCTACCTATACGGCTTCCCGCCTTGAACATATGGCAATTACTTTACTTAAGGGTCGTCTAAAAGGGCCCATTACCGTTCCTGTTGATATAGATTACATTCTTGAACAGGAGCCAGGTGTTTTATTGGACTATATCCCGGAAATAAAGGAACGCTTCGGGGTAGCAGGATTAGTTTATCGGGAGGACCATAAACGTTTTAGAGTAATTATTGATGCTGAGGTTGCTGATGCAATTCGATACCACAATTTCTATCGTTTCACAGTAGCTGAGGAGTTTAGTCACATCAAGTTACATAGAAAAATCATTGAACAGATTACAGACTTAGAAACTGCGATAGAACTGCTTCAACAGTCAGAATACGAGGCGATGGACAGAAATGCCAAGCGGTTTGCCGCAGCGATTTTAATGCCAAGTGAGTTGGTACTTAGGGATGCAAGAGAACTCTACCCCGGCCTTGTTAAGGTTGCAGGATTCAGGAACTCACAGGCTGTTAAAGATTATATGGCCAGTTTGCTCAGTAAGAAGTATGAGGTATCTGCAGAAGCGATGTCCTACAGGTTAAACGAATGGCCGATACGAATCTTTGACAAGATTGATGCAGCTATGAGGGAGAAGTTGCTTTTCTTGGATTAACTCCGAATTTCACAACATTATAACCGTCATATAGATATAAGAATTGATAGCATTATCATTTAAATCTTAACAGTAGTCGGCATCCACCATTCAGGGCACCGCGTATGCTTAGGATAACTAAGTGATGGTGAAAATAAACGAGCTTGTAGCATCTGCTATCCGGCTTTTTATGACTGCATTCTTAAAGGGCTTTTTATTCCTCCAGGTTGGTATGTTTACTGTAAAGCAAAGCCCCAAAAAGACTCTAAATTGGATCGTGGCCCGATCAAGAATACCATATCATCGTAGTCCTGGTATGGGTCTATTCCATCAGTACCTCCAAAGACATCATACACATCTACCTCAACACGATATATCCCATTTCCCATGTATGTAAACCGTAGATAGAGACTATTGGAATTCTCAAAATTCACAACTGTAGCGATTTTAAAGTCTTCGTTGTTTACCGTGGTGTAGCCAGAAAAAGTAAATCTTCCCGTAAATGTAATACCCTGCATATTCTTTGCCATAACTTATCTTTACTGGGTTTCAGTCCTGTAGAAAAGAAGATGCTTTCCTAATTCATTTTCCCTATCTTAAACTCTGAAGGTACTTTCTCCAATCGACACAGAGGGGCCCCGTTCCGTGATTGCCAAGGTACGGGGGGACATTTGGGAGCTACGCCCTGAATGGGCCGGGACAGAACTCTTAAGGAGGTTAGAAAATGAAGGCACATCGCCAATACGTAAAAGAACAAATAAAACATGACCGCCGATTCGCCAAAGACCTTGAAGAGGCCCGGGTTCAGGTACGCCTTGCCGTCATGATTGCTAACTTGCGGGAAGATAAAGGTCTATCGCAAAGAGACCTTGCCAGAATCACCGGCCTCAAACAACCTCAGATCGCCCGCATCGAATCAGGGGATTATCTCCCTACACTGGAGACCCTCTGGAAGCTTGCCGATGCACTGAAAGCCAAGGTTATCATCGGGCCTCACCAACACCTTGAATTTAAGGCTGCTTGAGGTGATTCTCTATCCGCAGCTTCTGCATCCTCACCACCTTGCTCTATTAGGGAAGCATATTGGCATGTTGGACAAGTTCAAAATTCATTAAATACAAGACTGCATTCAATATCATATATAGTACAACTGAAAAGTACTCAAAATCCCGCGGGGGCAACCCCATGGGGGTTCGATTCCCCCTCCCGGCACCATTTATTATAGGAAAAAATAAAGGCCCAAAGATATTTCTCTGGGCCTTCTTATATTACCTGACTGTTTTATTATATTACTACTTTGCCCCGCCTGGTTGTTCAGCAGGTGCATGTTCACCCTGAGGAGCCCCTTCCGGAGCAGGCTGTTCAGCAGGCGCTTGTGTCTCTGGAGCTGGTGGAGGAGGAGGAGCTGGCTCTTCTTTCTTCTGACAGGCAGCAATAGCAATAGTCCCCGCTGTAATTAATGCCAACAACATTATTAAACCTCTCTTCATTTATTTACTCACCTCCTTTCTTCATTATGAATTTGTAGGGTGAAAAATAGTTTCTTCATTATAATAATACAAAAAAGTGCCGAAAAAATATTAAACACAAAAGTTTATCCCTTGTCAAGATAATTTTAGGTCATAATTTCAGGTCAAAAGATTTTCCAAGTCGAAGGAAGATCAGTTTAAAACCATTAATATCCCTTTTCAGACATCGCCTTGCTGCCTCTTTATATATCTCTCCTGAAAGAGAATATTCTTTGATCCTCTCTCCTATTCCGGCCTCAGATACCCTGTCTGTCTTGTAATCTGCTAAAAATAATTTATCTCCATCTTCATATATAAGATCAATAACCCCATCCATAATCTGTTCATTCCATAAGATAGTAAAAGGGGTTTCCCTGCCTATAATATTAACCCTTTTTAATTCATCATAAGCCGGAGAACCCAGAAAATCATTTAAAATAGTTTTTATTTCATCCTTTATATATACTATTTCACTAATAAACTGTTGTGGTATTAATTTAGTACATATTTCTTCGATAGAATCTTCCGAGAATGGTTTGTCATTTCTAAAATCCCACTGTTCTAACAGGGAATGAACAATTGTACCAATGAGTAGCGCCTTTTCCCTCCCTCCCCTTTCCTCTCCACTCATCAATTTCTTTTCCAGGGTTAATCCTGCCCCCCCATCCCCGGGTCTTGAAGGGCTTACGAAGAGCGATCTGCCAAGAATCGTGTCATACCTGTCAGACCTTGATTTCCATAAACCGGCAAAAGAATTCAGCTCAAACCGTTTTTCTCCTTTCCGCCTCCATGTGTCTGACTTCTGCCCTGTCCTTGAACCATATTCAGGTGCACATTCATCAGGGCCTATAACATGTTGTCTTATTCTCCCCTTTCCAATTATTAACTCACCGGCATTTTTTTCTCCTAATGAATCTCCTATTACATCCTTTATCATATAAAGGAAACTCCCTTTCTTCATCCTGTCATATAAAGTTCCTGAAAGGACAAGACACTCCTTTGCCCTTGTCATCGCCACATACAATAATCTTTTCTGCTCCTCTTCATCCCTTATCCTCCTCTTGTCATATAACATCACAGAGGCATAGTTCCTCAAATTATCCACCTTGAAGCCGATCTCATCAGTCGACCAGTCATGAACCACGCTTATATCTTCTTCAGCGCCTGCCGGAGAGGTATGCATACCTGCCAGTATTACAAAAGGAAACTCAAGCCCTTTGGCCTTATGAATACTCATTATACGTACTGCACCTGATGCCTCTTCTGCAAGAGGGCTTTCCCCTTCCTCCTCCATACCAAGTACATTCTTTTCCAGTCTGGCAGTAAAACCCCTGAGTGTGAGATCTGATTTATCACTTAAAGACTCTGCAATCTTCCGGATCTTTATCAGATTTGCCATGGCCTGCTCACCATTTGATGAAGATGCAGCCAATTCAAGGACAGGAAGGGTCTCAAAAATATGATTTATAGCATCACTCAAAGGCTTTACCCCTGCATCATGATAAAGTCTTTTTAACAACCTGTATAATTCACTGATTACAGCAGCAATATTGTTATCTCCTTTAAAACATTTCAGACCAGCCTGCAATATAGAATCTGAAATACGATAGTCAAGAAGAGAGTTCCTGTCCAGTTCATATATCTCCCTGTCTGTAAGACCACCCAGAGGTGATCGCAATACACCCACAAGACTAACTCTGTCAAACGGATCGTCAATTACTTTCAGCAAATTAACAAAATCTATGACCTCCTGTGCTGCAAAGAATCGCCTTTCTCCTTCGACAATATATGGAATATCGTATCGTCTCAGTACCTCAAGGTACACATTTACATTTGTCAGCTTTCTTAAAAGAACAGCAACATGTGACGGCGATACATACTCTTTACTCCCCTTCTTATCATATATCAACTCTATGCCTATAATCTCTTTTTTTAACCATTTACCAATGGCCTCTGCCTCAAGATTAATGGCCTTTGATGTATCCATATCCCTATCTCCCTGCCCATTAATAATCCTTAATTCAACCCTGTGAGACGGGAGGACCGCCTTACGGTCCGGATGGTTTTTGAGACCGACATATTCAGGTTGATATTGCTCCCTCTGCTTTATTATCCGTCCGGAAACCTCATTAACCACATCAATCATAGCGTTATGATGCCTGAAACTTGTTGACAGGTCGAGCCTTATCCCTTCCTGTCCCGTTTGTATCATCTCTGCAACCTGCGCATATGCCTCAATATCAGCCTTACGAAAGGCATAGATAGACTGTTTAGGGTCACCAACTATAAATATCTTCCCCTTATCTATCTTTATGTTTCGCCACTCTGCTTCGTGTGTCCCCGGCCTTTCTGACAGATATAGTATTATCTCATATTGAACAGGATCAGTATCCTGGAATTCATCGACAAGTATTGACTTAAAGCGATTCTTTAATTCTTGCCGCACCTTTGGCCTTGATTTCAGGAGATCGCGGCACAATGTCAGGAGTCCATCAAATGAGATGTTTCCGGATAAAACAAACCTCTTCCTGCACTCCCTTGCAAATGGTATAAACAGTCTTAACAGGTTAATGAAAAATTGATTATTATCAGGGATTAGTCTGTTCGCAGCCCTGATTATCTGCTTAGCCGCAATGAAATCATCCTCATCCCATCCGGAAGGCGGCGTTGAAGATGAAATACCCTCAATAGTAACTGAGTGGTCTTTGCCCGATAAAACCTCATCAAATATCTCATTTGCATTATAAAGTTGTTTAAGCGTCTTATTTGATTTTGAATATCTGGCAAGGATCTCTTCAGCCGATATTTGCCTCCTTTTCAGCCACGTCATGACTACCTTACTAATCGCAGGCCTGTTTATATTCTGCTCCAGAAGGTTGATTGATACACTCTCCCTGCATATCTCGCGTGCAAATGATTTAAGTGATTCAAGTTTGATACGTTCAAGTACAACTTCCCACAATGCACTGTTTGGGGAATCCATAGATAATTCAGTGTCAAGCCACCCCGCCCATTCGCGTTCAAAGTGTTCTTCAAACAGGGGACCTTCATCTTCTGTAAATCCAGGTGAAACACCGGCCTCTATCGGATATAAACGGAGTATGTATCCTGCAAAACTATGCATAGTACATATCTGTGCCTTCTCAAGGTCATATATAGCACTGGAGGCCCTTTCTGCGATCTTGTTTCTGCTTATCCTGTATCTGACCATCATGTCTTCCAGGATGCGTCCCTCATGTCCCTCCCCTGCCTCTAAAAGAGGATTTGTCAAACAAAGGAGGCGGTCTCTCAGGCGAATCTTCATCTCATTAGCAGCCTTATTTGTAAAGGTAAGGGCAACTATCTCCGTAATCTTCAGAGGATCAGGTTCACGCACCAAGAGATAGATTATGCGGTCAACAAGGAGGGTTGTCTTTCCAGTGCCTGCCCCTGCTGTAACAACGATATTCTTATCAAAGGTAGTAACAGCAACTCTTCTCTCGTTTATGTCAGGGATATCAGTCATTTCAAACTTGTAAATTATTCTTCCTTAATGAATAATATGGTCTCACCCTTTCATCCCGCTCTGAACGCGATCTTGAATGAGTATGGTTCTTCCTGCATACCATATAATAGTCACAAAATTTACAATATTCACCAGGATAAATAAAAAACAGCCCCTCTTTTATACCTTTCAATAAAAGTGATATTGAACTCTTTATCTGCTCACCTAAACCGGTCTGCCAGCAATCACCTGGAAATTCTGACACCCTTTCCTCTTTATCTTCAGAAGTCCAGGCCGGTGCAATAAAATAGAAACTGACCTTCTCCGGCAGAGGGTTTTCAACTCCGGTCACATATTTAACATGGGGTCTAATCATGAGTATATACAAAGGGGGTTGAAGTTTCTTTCCCCTGACTGCTGAAAGTGAAAGATTGCTGTCTTCATTACTCATACCAGTACCTGATTTGTACTTGTAGTCTATTATCCTGAAGATGCCTGTTCCAGGTTTTATATCAATCCTGTCCACAATGCCATGCAGGCGTATCTCATTTAAATCCCCAGGACCATCACAATCGAGATACCCCGTTTCATTTAATTCAAAGCCGTATGGTATAAATCCTGAAATCCGCAGCTCATTGATATCATCTGTTATCATTGACTTAATGACCGACATCAACCTCTTCTTTAAAACTGCCCAGAGAAGGGGATATCCAATAGTATGATCCTGCTGAAACTCATTAAACACAACAGAAGAATCCTCCCTTAAATAACCTTCTATATCTATGTCCTTTTTAAGGATAATCTCCCCCCTTGAATAAATCCTTTTCAATATCCTGTGACAGATGTTCCCTATTTCTATAGGTGGTATCTCACAGACTGGATCCGGATAGCTCAATCTCCTGAGAGAGAGTATATGATGTGCAAAATACGAGAATGGACATCGTGCATACGATTCCAAAGATGTAGGTGAAGTGCCTTCAATAATCAATGACCTCAACTCTTTTTCAATGGGGCCTGTAAGACCGTCATATGCGGTCAGGGCCGGTCTTCTGGTTTCAAGGCGCTGAATAACATTTATACCATGTCTGTATGTCTCTGGTGCCATATTAAACTTCATTATTACCGGCAATGCATCTCTACTCTCTGATATGAGCCTTAATGATAATTCCTGCGGGATAAGGAGTGAATAGTCAAAATATTCAGATACGGAGAATTTTTCAATAGTACGCCGCGGGATATTCTCTTCATTTACAGGAAACCCTCCCCGGATATCATTCAGATACATTGACGGGACCTTTGTCTGACCTGCCTCATCTGTCCTCTGGTATAATAAGTATAGCCTCTCCCTTGCAGAACTCAGCAGAAGGTAAAACAGGAGCTTTTCTTCATCATAACCTGATAACTTCTCTGTAATTTTATAGCCAAGTCCCACTTCAAACACCTTTCTCAAAGAATCCCTTAACATCGGGTCTTCCTTTATATTCCTCGGAAAGACCTTTTCATTCATCCCGAGTACAAATAAGACTTTACAGGTAATGCCGCGTGCTGCCATTACATCAAGAACATGGACTCCATTAACCTCATTATCACTTACAGGGATGTACCTGTTCTCCAGCATACGTTTAAAGGTATCGATAAACTCGTTTAATGTCACCTCGCTGCTTATTAACCTGAATTCTCTTATAGAGTATAAACCTTCAATAATAAATCCCTCTGCTGCAATATATTTTTGTATCAGCCCTTCAAACCTCTCTGCATAATCATCCCATGAGCTGATCTCCGGTAAATTATCAAAATCCTCATTTAATGAGCTAACAAAGTTTTTAAGCCCGGTAATGATATCTCCGCTAATCCTATGTGTCTCCGCACTTTCTTCATCTTTTTCATTTAATACAAGGCCGTCTCTGATATATTTATCAAGCCTCTCCCACTCACTTATCCCCCTTGTAATGCCTGCAGACCGCGTAACATAATCCCAGATATCAGGCCTCGGTCCCACACCATCAGGGCAGAATGTCTCAATCCTGCAGAAGTGGGATGAGGCAAGGTCTATGATGTCAGACCGTCTGTAATCACCTTCCGGTACGGAAAGGAAAAGATGGACTGCCTTAGTTACCTGATATCTGTTTATTGGGTCACAGGCACTTGATACAAAGGGTATCTTGTGTATATCAAATATCCTTTTAATAAGATGGCCATAATCATTTATATCTCTCGATACAACACCAAAATCAGAAAAGCTGTAGCCATCCATATCAACCAGTTTATATATGGCTTTGGCAACGGTAAGGACTTCATCTTCTGCGCCAGAGGTACTGATTATCGTTGAGATATGACCAAAGGGAAATGTGGTTTCTGCGCCTGATTTCATTATCACAGGTTCAGAAAGCCTGATAACAGCTTTTTTGCCTGGAACCATTCCCTGTATGTACCCTTCATAAAACCTTCTGGCAAATTCAAATGCCTGCATCTTCTCTATAAGAGGAAAGTAAAGTGTGGCAGGGTAATGATTTGCAACACTCCTGAAAAGGTCATATTGTACCTGGGTAAGATCATAAAACCCGTAGTAGATTATTTCCTTGAATGAGTGCAGAATTCCGGATGTTGGGACAAGTTCTGCGGCTATCACCGGTAAATCAGAATAATCCATGATGTTAATTTCCTTCATCCTCAGAAGAAATTCTTTATATAACAATACAAGGGGGCTTAACCTCTCTATATCCTCTTCATTAAAGACCCCCTCTCTTATGGCCTCCATCAGATTGTCCGGGTCAACCCTGGCATCTTTTAAATCCTGAATAGTCTTCCAAAGGGTACTGCAGCCATCGCGTGTTTCAGACAAATGACGGAAAGTATCTTCAACAGTACTGCTCGTCTTTATTGTATGGCGAAGTAATTCTTCAAAGAAAAAATCATCTTTAACTAATGTATTGATAACTCCGTATCTTTCCTCATAGAGTTTGGCAGAAAGTGTGTGAAATGTATAAAAGTGGATATTGATTAGATCCAGTCTGCGTTCCGATGAAAACATGATTTTCAATCTTGATCTAAGGTGGATAGAGGGGACAACAATTGCCAATGGTGCCAAATGGTCATCAGCCTTTAGAGAGATTATGTAATTGCAAAAGGCATCTTCTAAATCAGGGTGGAAATTACCGAGGTACACCTTGAGCATACAAATCCAGCCTACGTTTATTCACTTAGTCCGTAAATATCGTATACCATAGCATTAATAGGCCAGGCATCTTTCCTGACATTTTCATCTTTGTTTGTGCTGCCATGCAACGTGAATGTTTCATCTGAAAATCCCCCCTCCCTATCCCTCCCCCTCAAGGGGGGAGGGGAGGGTGGGGGTGTTTTTATCCTCCCTTGTGCCCCG